>ERZ1673734.6-NODE-6-length-251042-cov-16.008913_pt1 | contig 251042 bp, 212 predicted proteins | sample MGYA00580199_ERZ1673734 | MGnify/ENA primary metagenome ERZ1673734 (study PRJEB41218, sample SAMN15661742) | gut metagenome | host: Homo sapiens | place: Canada: London | collected 2015-08-20/2019-03-30 | study: EMG produced TPA metagenomics assembly of...
TAGCATGGGCTTATAGCCCTAGAGCAAACCACCCGTTGGACGGGTGGTTTTGATTCAGTTTATATCGGTTGCTTCTGCATCAATCATTCTTTGATTGCGGTCGTATTCTTTGTGGTAACGGCTGAGCAGAATAATAAGTGAAAATCCCGAAACACCTTCATAAATAAGCGCAATTCCGAGTGCAATCATAAGCAATGCACCAAAAATGTTTGTAAAGAAAATTGTTGTAAGACTGAACATAATCATTACAATTGCTATAATAAACGGAATCCACCATTTTTTCATACCGAGCGATCTCAGCGTGAGCGAATGTTTCATATCCATAATGCTGTCAACAATAATGATAATGCCAATCGGAATATTGATTATCGCCGCAATTGAAGTGGGTGAAAACAAAGCAAATATACCGAATCCGGTTGAAATAACGCCTATCACAAGCTCAAAGTACATACCGCCTTCTCTGTCAACAAAGAAAGAAATTATGTTGAACAGTCCGTAAACAGTCATTGCACCGCCGAGTGCATAGCACAGAACATCAAGCACCTTTTGCGGAAAGACAACCGTCACAATGCCGAGTACGATATAGGCGAGAGAGGTCATCATCATAGTAGCCGCTGGATTTTTCTTTTTCTTATGTTCACTCATTTAATACTCCTCAGTCCATTCTCTTGTCGCAGTAACCGCACATCACCATACCGAGCTTTTCGTAGCTGAGATTTGGAAGATAAGGCTCCTGCTGTGTGATACATTTCGGATTGTTGCAGTGATGGTTCGACACGACAAACGGTCTGTTTTCAACAAAGAACTCATCATCCTGCAAAAGCAGAAGAATAAGTGCCATTCTGCCGTACATACCGTACTGAGCCTGTTTGAAATACAACGCTCTCGGGTCATCGTCAATGTCAACCGTAATTTCGTTTACTCTCGGCAACGGATGAAGAATAATCATATCTTCTCTTGCTTTGTCAAGCTTTTCTTTGTCGAGAACAAAAACATTTTTCTGCGCCTGATAATCTTCTTCGCTTGCAAATCTCTCACGCTGAATCCTTGTCATATAAAGAACATCAAGGTCGGTAATCGCATCTGCAAGGCTATGTGAAATTTCATACTTACAGCCGTTCTTTTCAAGAATATCAATAACATAAAGCGGAACGCTGAGTTCCTTTGTTGAGATAAGTACAAAGCTGTTGTTCGGATATTTTGCAAGTGTCTTGATAAGCGAATGAACGGTTCTGCCGTTGAGAAGGTCACCGCATACACCTACTCTGAGGTTATCAAGTCTGCCTTTTTCACAGCTGAGAGTGATAATGTCAGCAAGTGTCTGAGTGGGATGAAGGTGACCGCCGTCACCGCAGTTGATAACGGGAACACCTGCATAGAGAGATGCCGCAGCGGCAGTACCCTCAATAGGGTGGCGAATTGCGATAATGTCGGCATATTCGCCCACAATTGTAATTGTATCTTTAAGGCTTTCACCCTTTGAAACAGAAGAATTCATCGGGTTGTCAAAACCGATTGTTCTTCCGCCGAGTTTGAGCATGGCTGTCTGGAATGACATCTGTGTTCTTGTACTCGGTTCATAAAATAAAGTAGCAAGAATTTTGCCGTCACAGGCGTGTCGGTAGTCGGCAGGACTCTGCATAATCTTTTTAGCTTTTCTGATAATTTTGTCAATCTGATCGGTAGACATAACCGATAAATCAATTAAATTTTTGTCAAACATAAATAACACAGCTTTCTGCAATTTTTTCTATTTTATCAAAATTTTCTGTGTTTATATATACTTAAAAGAAAAATGGAAATAAAGAATAAAACAATTTTGCCGATTTCGGTATTAGTTTTATCTGCGTTAATTTCCAAAGTAACTTTAATTCTATCAGATGAAAAATTTTAAAAATTTAACTTGATTTTTTACGATATGTATTGTATAATATATATTACATTTGCCGGTGTGATGGAATTGGCAGACGTAGCGGACTCAAAATCCGCCGGTAGCGATACCGTACCGGTTCAAGTCCGGTCACCGGCACCAAAAGGACATTAACTCATAGGGTTAGTGTCCTTTTTTAGTATATTTCGGAGGGCGATAATTATGGGCGGAATAAGCGTTATGCTTTTAATAGGAATGCTTTCGGCTATGTATGTGTTCTTTATAGCAGTAATTGCCGTGCTGATTATTTATTTTGCAGTAAGCTATGTTTTTGAGAGCATTGCGGCAATGAGTATGTGCAAGAGCTTGTACTATAAGCACAGCGGTACAGCTTGGATTCCGTTTTATAATAAATATCTGCTCGGTAAAATTGCAGGGAATAAGGCTTTAGGCATAATAGAAGGTGTGCTGAACCTTTCAATCGCAACCGTTGCCGTTCTGTTTTTCTGCTTTGAACTGGAAATCGGTATCATCGGCTTGATTGCCCTGTTAGCTTGTGTCATTGCCTCATTTGTGATAGATGTAATTATTTCGGATAAAATATTCAAAAATCTTAATGTCAGATATTCGGATGTTCTCACAGTGGTAAATGTCCTTACCTTCGGACTTTTTAGACCGATAATACTTTTCGTATTCAGAAATAAGCAGAATACAGTCAGGTTATAATTTCAAAGGAGCAATACATGCCGTATTGTTCCTTTTTCTTTTGCAAAAATGCCCTGTTTAAGATTATTTTTGTTTCATAATTTTTTGACACAGGCAATTTTTTTGAAAAATTCGTCAATTTTTTTATTTTTAATTCTCATACGGTTGCTTATTTTTGATTTATATATTATAATGTATCTTGTATTGTTTTTTAATTACGGCTCAAAGCCGCATCTTTATGGAGGATTTGATTATGGAAAAGAAAGAATTACTTTACGAAGGAAAAGCTAAAAAGGTATTTTCTACGGAAGATCCCGATCTCTGCATCGTTTCCTACAAGGATGACGCAACTGCATTCAACGGTGAGAAAAAAGGCACAATCGTTGGCAAGGGTGTTGTAAACAACCGTATGTCAAACTTTATGTTCAAGCTTCTCGAAAAGCACGGCATTGCAACAGACTTTGTTGAAGAGCTTAACGACAGAGATACAGTCCTCAAGAAGGTTGAAATTGTTCCTCTCGAGGTAATTTTAAGAAATAAAGCTGCCGGAAGTCTTTCAAAGCGTCTCGGTCTTCCCGAAGGCACTCCGATGAAGACTCCTGTTCTTGAATTCTGCTATAAGAACGATGAACTCGGCGATCCTATGGTAAATGAATATCACATCCTCGCAGCAGGCTTTGCTACAAAGGAAGAAATTGACACAATCACAGAAATGGCTTTCAAGATTAATGAGATTATGATTGAATTCTTCAAGCAGTGCAAGGTTGATCTTATCGACTTCAAGATTGAGTTCGGCAGATATAAGGGCAAAATTCTCCTTGCTGACGAAATCTCTCCCGATACATGCCGTTTCTGGGATATGGACACACAGGAGAAACTCGACAAGGACCGTTTCCGTCGTGATATGGGCGGTGTTGAAGAGGCTTATGCCGAAATGATGAAGCGTGTAGGTCTTGCATAATAACTACATTGTGAATTTTTGAATTAAGATATGTGAATTAAACTTTGGATAGTTATTTTGATTAATCGGATGGTGGCACCTTGGAATTTTCTTTCGATAATTTTGCAAAAGAAGGTCTGCACGAAGAGTGCGGAGTATTCGGCATATTCAGCGACGGCACAATTAACCCTGCATACGCTTGTTATAACGGCTTGCTTGCTCTCCAACACAGAGGACAGGAGAGCTGCGGCATCGCTGTATCTGACGAAGGTGTAATTGATTATCACAAAGATATGGGCCTTGTTACTGAGGTCTTTAACAACAAAATTCTTGATTCTCTCAACGGACAAATGGCGGTTTCGCATGTCCGTTACTCAACTGCAGGCGGTTCTGTGCTGGAAAATGCACAACCGCTTGTTATGCGTTATGTAAAGGGTACGCTTTCAATTGCCCATAACGGCAACCTTACCAATGCGCTTGAAATCCGCAGAAGTCTTGAGCAGCGCGGTGCAATCTTTCAGACAACAATCGACAGCGAGGTTATCTGCTATGTAATTGCCCGTGAAAGACTTAAATGTCATTCTGTTGAAGATGCCGTCGCAAGAACAATGCAGGTTATTGAGGGCGCTTATTCGCTCCTTGTTATGAGCCCGAGAAAGCTTATTGCGGTTCGTGATCCTCACGGTTTCAGACCGCTTTGTATGGGCAAGTACAACGATTCCTATGTTTTTGCAAGTGAAAGTGCGGCTCTTGATGCCTGCGGTGCAGAATTTGTCCGTGATGTTGAACCGGGTGAAATCGTAATTGTAGACCAGAACGGTGTCCGCAGTATGAAACCCGACTTTGGCGATAAGAAAAAGGCACTCTGCATTTTTGAGTATATTTACTTTGCCCGTTCAGACTCCTTTATTGACGGAGTAAGCGTTTATGAGGCAAGAAAGCAGGCAGGACGAATCCTTGCAAGAAAATACCCTGTTGAGGCTGATATGGTTGTCGGTGTTCCCGAATCGGGAATTGATGCCGCAATCGGTTACAGCGAAGAATCCGGAATTCCTTATGAAAAGGCTATTGTGAAGAACAGCTACATCGGCAGAACCTTCATAAAGCCAAGTCAGAAGGAACGAATGAAAAGCGTAAAAATTAAACTCAACCCGATTGCCGACAAAATCAAAGGCAAGAGAGTTGTTATTATTGATGACAGCATTGTGCGTGGTACAACTGTTGACCGAATTGTTACAATGCTCAAAGAGGCAGGCGCAAAAGAGGTACATATGCGTATCAGTTCACCTCCGTTTATGTGGCCGTGTTATTACGGTACTGACATTCCGTCAAGAGGAGAACTTATTGCCTGCAACCATACAATCGAAGAAATCACAAAGCTCAGCAAGGCTGATTCCCTCGGATACCTCCCTGTTGAGTCACTTCGTGAGATGATTCACAACGCTCCCGTAGGCTTTTGTGACGGTTGCTTTACGGGTAATTACCCCGCTCCTATCACAAAAGAAACCTTTAAGGGCAAGGAGCGCGGCGGAATGAACTTCGATGAAAACAATAAAAAGGACAACTAATTGAAAGGATGTAAATAATGGTAAAAGATACTTATGAATCACCCTTGTCAGCCCGTTATGCAAGCAAGGAAATGAAATACATTTTCTCGCCGGATAAAAAATTCAGAACATGGAGAAAACTCTGGATTGCTCTTGCAGAATCGGAAAAAGAACTCGGACTCCCAATTACACAGGAGCAGATTGACGAACTCAAGGCTCATGCCGAAGACATCAACTATGAAGTTGCACAGGAAAGAGAGAAAATTGTTCGTCACGATGTAATGTCACATGTATATGCTTACGGTGTTCAGTGTCCGAACGCAAAGGGCATTATTCATCTCGGAGCAACCTCCTGCTATGTCGGTGATAACACAGATATCATCATTATGACAGAAGGACTCAAGCTTATCAGAAATAAGCTTATCACCGTTATCCGCAACCTTTCAAAGTTTGCCGATGAATACAAGGCTCTTCCAACCCTTGCATTCACTCATTTTCAGCCTGCACAGCCTACAACAGTAGGTAAGAGAGCGACTCTCTGGCTTCAGGAGCTCCTTATGGATCTTGAAGATGTTGAGTATCAGCTTTCAAAGGCTAAGCTTCTCGGTTCAAAGGGTACAACAGGTACACAGGCAAGTTTCCTTGAACTCTTTGACGGAGATCACGAAAAGTGCAAAATGCTTGACCGTAAGATTGCAGAAAAAATGGGCTACAAGGCTTGTTTCCCTGTATCAGGTCAGACATATTCAAGAAAGCTTGATTCACAGTTCCTCAATGTTCTTGCGGGAATTGCTCAGTCAGCCGCTAAATTCTCAAATGATATCAGACTTCTTCAGCACCTCAAAGAGGTTGAAGAGCCGTTTGAAAAGAATCAGATCGGTTCATCGGCTATGGCCTATAAGCGTAACCCAATGAGAAGCGAGCGTATCGGTTCACTTTCAAGATATGTTATGGTTGATGTTCTCAACGGTTACTTTACAACTGCCACACAGTGGTTTGAAAGAACACTTGATGACTCCGCCAACAAGCGTCTCAGCGTTCCGGAGGCATTCCTCGCAGTTGACGGCATCCTTTCACTTTATGCAAATGTTGCAGACGGTCTTGTTGTTTATCCAAAGGTAATTGAACAAAGACTCAGAAAAGAACTTCCGTTCATGGCTACAGAGAATATTATGATGGATGCAGTTAAAAAGCGTGGTGCCGACAGACAGCAGCTTCACGAGAAAATCCGTGAGCATTCAATGGCTGCGTCAAGAGTAGTCAAGGTTGAAGGCGGCGAAAATGACCTTCTCGAAAGGATTGCCGCAGATGAGGCATTCGGCGTTACTCTTGAAGAGCTTGAAAAAATTCTCAAGCCTGAAAACTACACAGGCAGAGCAAAAGAGCAGACAGAGGACTTCCTCAACGAGTGCATCAAGCCTGTTCTTGAAAAGTACGCAGATGTTGAGTCTGACAAGCCTGAAATCAATGTTTAATTAAACTGATTTAATCGAACCTTTGGTTCAAGTATATATTTTATTTACAGCAGACCGTGAGTCTGCAAAAAGGAGTTTTGTAAAATGGTAAAAGCAATTGTAGGTGCCAACTGGGGCGACGAGGGCAAGGGTAAAATTACCGATGTTCTCGCAAACGACAGCGACATCGTAATTCGTTTTCAAGGCGGTGCAAACGCAGGACATACAATAGTCAACGATTACGGAAAATTTGCTCTTCACCAGCTTCCTTCGGGTGTTTTTCATCAGAATATCACCAATATTATCGGCAACGGTGTTGCTTTCAGCGTTGAAAACTTCGTTAAGGAAATGGCTCACCTCAAAGACCGTGGGGTTCCTGAGCCAAACATTATTATTTCTGACAGAGCACAAATTGTTATGCCTTACCATGTGGCATTTGACTGCTACGAGGAAGAGCGTCTCGGCAAAAATTCTTTCGGTTCAACTAAGAGCGGTATCGCTCCGTTCTATTCGGATAAGTATTCAAAAATCGGTTTCCAGATCAATGAACTTTATGACGATCCCGATTCACTCAGAGAAAAAATCAGACATGCTCTTGAAATTAAGAATGCAACTCTGAAAAACCTCTACAACAAGCCCGAAATCACAGAACAGGAAGTTTTTGACAAGCTAATGGAATATAAGGAACTTCTTGCTCCTTATGTCGGTGACGCATTCACTTTTGTTCATAATGCGCTCAAAGACGGAAAGAATATTCTTCTTGAGGGACAGCTCGGTTCACTCAAGGACACTGACTTCGGCATTTATCCTATGGTTACTTCATCCAACACAATCGCAGGTTACGGTGCTGTAGGTGCAGGTATTCCACCGTATGAAATCAAAGAAATCATCACAGTTGTCAAGGCTTATTCAAGTGCAGTAGGCGCAGGTGAATTTGTTTCTGAAATCTTCGGTGATGAGGCTGACGAACTCCGCAGAAGAGGCGGTGACGGCGGAGAATTTGGTGCAACAACAGGCAGACCGAGAAGAATGGGTTGGCTTGACCTCGTTGCAACACGCTACGGTTGTATGGTTCAGGGTGCAACACAGGTTGCATTCACGGTTCTTGATGTTCTCGGATATCTTGATGAAATCCCTGTTTGTGTAGGTTATGAGCTTGACGGCAAGGAAATTGACTACTTCCCGTCAACAACAAAGCTTAAAAGATGCAAACCTATCCTCAAAAAGCTCAAGGGCTGGAAGTGTTCAATTTCAGGTATTACAGAATATGACAAGCTTCCTAAGGAATGCCGTGAATACATTGAATTTGCCGAAAAGGCTATCGGTGTGCCGATTACAATGGTTTCAAACGGTCCTTCCAGAAACGATATTATTTACAGATAATTAAAATATTAATTGAATACCGCACAAACTCTGTGCGGTATTCTTTAAATTTGAAAGGAATTTTACTATGAGCAATGCTACAAATGAAACTGTCATTGTTCTTGATTTCGGCGGTCAGTACAATCAGCTGATTGCAAGAAGAGTTCGTGAGTGCAATGTGTATTGCGAAATTCTTCCTTATACCGTTGATATTCAGAAAATCAAAGACATTAACCCAAAAGGCATTATCTTCACAGGCGGTCCTAACAGCGTTTATGACGAGTCATCACCGCACTATACTCCTGAAATTTTTGAACTCGGAATCCCGATTCTCGGCATTTGCTACGGTTGTCAGCTTATGGCATACACGCTCGGAGGCAATGTTGTTTCGGCTACAGACAATTCATCAAGTGAGTACGGCAAGACAGTTACAAGATACAATAACAATGATATCCTCTTTAAATCCGTAAAGAGTGAAGGAATTTCATGGATGAGTCACCGTGACTATATCAATGAAGCTCCCGAAGGATTCAGCATTACAGCTACAACGGATGTATGTCCCGTAGCCGCAATGTCATGTCCTGAAAAAAAGTTTTACGGTGTTCAGTTCCATCCCGAAGTTAACCATACAGATAACGGTAAAGATATGCTCCGTTCATTCCTTTACGATGTTTGCGAATGTAAGGGTGAGTGGAAAATGGAAAGCTTTATCGACACAACTGTTGCACAGCTTAAAGAGCAGATTGGCAACAAGGGTGTAGTTCTCGGACTTTCGGGCGGTGTAGATTCATCCGTTGCCGCAGCACTTCTCAGCAAGGCAGTCGGTAAACAACTTACCTGCGTTTTCGTTGATCAGGGACTTATGAGAAAAGACGAGGGCGACTTTGTTGAGCAGACCTTTACAAAGCTTTTTGATATGAACTTTGTCCGCATCAATTGTCAGGAGGAGTTTCTTGCAAAGCTTAAAGGTGTTGAAGAACCCGAAGAAAAGCGCCACATTATAGGTACAGAATTTTATAAGGTGTTCTGGAACAAAATCCGTGAAAGCTACGGCGAGGGTTATTTTGCACAGGGTACAATTTATCCCGACCGTATCGAAAGCGGTAAAGGCGATGCCGCAAAAATCAAAACACATCACAATCAGGTTGGTATCCCGGAAGATATTGACTTTGCAGGTGTAATTGAACCGCTTAAAGACCTTTTCAAGGATGAGGTAAGAGTAGTAGGTGAGAAGCTTGGACTTCCGCATGACCTCGTATGGCGTCAGCCGTTCCCGGGTCCGGGACTCGGTGTGCGCGTAATCGGTGAAGTTACAGCCGAAAAGGTTCGTATTCTTCAGGAAGCCGATGCAATTCTTCGTGATGAAATGGATAAGTGCGGTTACGCAGATAAGATGAGCCAGTTTTTCGCAGTTCTCCCGGGTGTTAAAACCGTTGGCGTTATGGGTGACGCAAGAACATATGATGAACTCATCGCTCTCCGTGCCGTTACAACCGATGATTTTATGACAGCCGACTGGGCAAAAATCCCCTACGAAATCCTAGGCAGAGTCTCCAACCGCATCATCAACGAAGTAGAACATGTCAACAGAGTAGTCTATGATATAACAAGTAAACCCCCCGGAACAGTAGAGTGGGAATAATATCAAGAGTTGCGTAAACCCGCATAAACACAGGATTTTCAGCTCTCAAATTCCCGATTTGATAGCAAAATGATAGCAAACCGTAAAACGCCATTATTTTAAGTGTTCTATCGGTTTGCAGGTACAATTATTTTAATACTATAAAAGGCATTACTGACTTTTGCAGTCGGTAATGCCTTTTTTGTGCCTATTTTATTACACTTTTTAATTCCTCTATGTTCAAGTATTTATCATTTATTTTTCTATGTAACATTGCATGACAATTAGGGCACACGGGAATTAAGTCTTTTACTGGATTAACGATATATTCTTCGTTTATTTTAGAAAGTGGTATTTTGTGATGAACATGGATAAAATCCTTACCGATAGCACCATATTTTTCTTCAAAATTCAATCCGCAAACATGGCAATAGCAACCATTTGATTCAATGCATTTTTGTCTTGCAATAGAACTGCGTTCAAATCTGTTAACACATACAGTTGTTTTTGCACCTTCAACACAATTATCAGTTTCGTCTGAATCTGGGAAGGTATCTATGTAGTAATTATCATTCATATACTTTTCAATATACGCCAGCAGTTTTTCATTACTAATCTTTATTGAACTTTGTGGAGCAGAAGACAAACCTTTATTCATTAGATTTTCAAGCGTTAAGTATTGGGTATTTACTTGCTCCAATAATTTCAATCTTACATACATTCCAGATAAGGCTTTATAATATTCATTTTTGTCTGTCCAAAAGTTATAATCATTTACTATTTCGTTCACTGTTAAATTGATTTGTTCAACAATTGTTTTATACATTATCTTTTTATACGGTCGAGTACAGTAAATATATATAATATCACCAACTTGATACTTACGGTTATTTTGTCTCCAGTCAATAAAACCCCATTTTTGAAAAGCACCAGCGTGGTCATAAAGCTTACCATTGGCGGGAAGTATCCAGTTCATAGAGCGTTTCCTCCTTTAATTTTTTCTGAAATAAACAATTAAAAGTCGATATTATTGTTTATAGTAGTTATATCTCCAGTTATCGTATTCTTCTTTTGTGATTTCTCCGTTCTTAAGCTTTTCGGCTTGTTCCTGCCAAGCGGAAAACATATCAAACATTTTAAGATAGTTTGTTCCCATACCTTTATCAAGGCGTATGCAAAGCTCGTCATCAAGTTTATCAATACGGAAACCGTATAAATCCTCAAGAGTAAACAGAGTGTGCATTAATCCGTTGTAGCTGTCAATGTCGGGCACAGTTAAGGCACTTGTCGATATGCCAAACACGTTTGCAAGATTGTTTGTTAAATCAGCCTTAGGCGTTCTGCTGCCGGATTCATACTGTGCCATACGGATGTCAGCGGTTTTCTCTTGAAAGCCCACCTGCATACCAAGGTACTTCTGTGTCATACCTTTTAAATTTCTAAAAAATCTTATTCTTTCGCCGATAGCCATACTATAGCTCCTTTCACTTTACTGTTAAATATCATAGCATAACAAGTTAAGTAATGTCAAGTAACATAAAACAAAAAAGTTTAATATTCTTGTGAAAACCACTTGACATAACGGAATATGTTTAGTATAATCATTAAGCAAATAGCGTTAAGTCTATTTGCAAACAACTGAATATCCGTCATACATCACGGTAATGGTGTATCCGCTCGGGCAAATCGGAATGCGGTCAGAAAGTTCTCCGACACTAAATAAATATGAAAATATAAAAACGAAAGGATGATGTTAATGTCTAACAAAATGTTTATGCGTGTTGAAGATGTGGCAGAAGAAATGGGCGTTTCCGTTTCGTACGCTTACAAACTTATACGCAAATTAAATAAAGAATTGCAGTCAACCGGGTGCATTACAATTCCCGGCAGAATTGACCGTAAATTCTTTCACGAAAAATTTTACTCAACCAAAACGACTGAAAGGAGCGATTAAAATGGGAGCATTTAAAAATGAAAAAAACGGAACTTGGTATGTGCAGTTTCGTTACACAGACTGGCAAGGATTGCGACAGCAAAAATTAAAGCGTGGCTTTGCCACCAAACGAGAGGCACAGGAGTGGGAACGAGCGTTTCTGACAGAAAAGAAAGCCGATGTTACTATGCCATTTAAGACTTTTACGGAACTGTACGAAAAAGATGTTCGACCGAAGTTAAAGGAAAACACTTGGCTTACCAAAGAGCATATTATTCAAACTAAAATATTGCCGTATTTTGAGCATAAGCGATTATGCGATATATCGTCAAAAGATGTTATTGCTTGGCAAAATGAAATTAGAAAAATGACTAATTCAAGCGGAGAGCCGCTTTCTCAAGGGTATTTAAAGACGATTCACAATCAATTGAGCGCATTGTTCAATCATGCAATCAAGATTTACGGTTTAAGATTAAATCCTGCCTCTACGGTCGGTAATATGGGTAAGGAAGAACGCAAGGAAATGAGTTATTGGACTGTGGAGGAATACAGTAAGTTTTCTGATGAAATGATGGACAAGCCTATTTCATATTATGCTTTTCAAATGCTTTATTGGACAGGTATTCGTGTAGGTGAGTTGCTTGCATTAACTGCCGGTGATTTTGACTTTAAAAACAATATGCTTACAATCAACAAATCTTATCAAAGATTGCACGGAGAAGATGTTATTACTCCACCGAAAACGGAAAAAAGCAATCGAACAATAAAAATGCCGCAGTTTTTATGTGATGAAATGCAAGAATACTTGAAAATGTTTTATTCACCGAATAACAGCGACAGGATATTTCCTATTTCAAAAAGCTATCTTCATCACGAAATGGACCGAGGCTCAAAAGCCGCAGGTGTAAAGCGTATTCGTATTCACGATTTGAGACATTCGCATGTTTCACTTTTAATAAATCAAGGCTACCAAGCCGCTGCAATTGCTGATAGAGTCGGTCACGAAACAGTGGAAATCACCGACAGATATACACACATATATCCGTCAAAACAAAACGAAATGGCAAACACACTTGACGAATTATGGAAGGAGAGAAAATAATATGTCACTTAAAAACAAAGATGAACACAATCGTTGGAGAAATAAGACTGTGGCTTTTAGAGTTTCGCCCGAAGAGTGGGAACAGATTGAACGATATGTTCAGCTTTCGGGTTTAACAAAACAAGATTATATCACAAGGCGACTTATAAACAAAGAGGTTGTAGTTCAAGGCAATCCGAGAGTATATAAGGCTTTGCGTAATAATCTTGCAGATGTACTTACGGAATTACAAAGGATTGAAAACGGCGGTGAACTCGATGACGAATTGCTTGACTTAATCGAAATGATTGCCGATATTCTCGGCGGATTAAAGGAGGTATCAGAATGACAGAAAAAGAAAAGACCGCTCCGGTTGTATCTGTTGGCGCAGATACAGAGCAGTCAATCCTAAAACAAACTAATAACAGTATAACCGATTTTAATGAGAAAGGCAAGAGCTTAGATGATTATCTTGAGGAAATGCAAAAAGAATTTTTGCAACAGCTCGATCCATCACATTTGAAAACAATTTCTATGCGTGAGTTATATAACACGGTGTATCAAAGCAAACCGCCATTGATTGACGGCTTGCTTTACCCCGGAACATATATTTTTGCAGGAGCACCGAAGCTCGGCAAAAGTTTTCTTATGGCACAACTCGCCTACCATATCAGCTCGGGCACACCGCTTTGGAATTTTGATGTAAAAAAAGGAACTGTGCTATACCTTGCTCTCGAAGACGACTACCACAGATTGCAAGAAAGATTATACAGAATGTTTGGAACGGAGAGTACAGACAATTTGTACTTTTCTGTTTCGGCAGGTCAACTTGGAAATGGACTTGATGAACAGCTCTCAAAATTTATGGCGGAACACTCCGATACAAGATTGATTATCGTAGACACACTTCAAAAGGTGCGTGAAGTCGGCGGAGACAATTACAGCTACGCAAATGATTATGAGATTATCACAAGGCTTAAAAAGTTTGCGGATAGTTATGGAATATGTTTGCTGCTTGTTCATCATACAAGAAAGCAAAACTCCGATGACAAGTTTGATATGATTTCGGGAACTAACGGATTGCTTGGCGCCGCTGACGGTGGTTTTATTTTACGGAAAGAAAAACGAACAAGCAATTCGGCAACGCTTGAAGTTTCAGGCAGAGATCAGCCTGACCAAAAGATTTATCTCAATCGTAATCCCGAAAGCCTTGTGTGGGAACTTGAGAGAACCGAAACGGAACTTTGGAAATTGCCGCCTGAACCATTGCTTGAAAATATAGCAGGCAAAATTACAAATGAAAACCCCGAATGGTATGGCAGTCCGACAGAGCTTGTTGAATTTCTCGGTGCTGATATGAAAGCAAACGCATTAACTATGAAGTTGAATATCAATGCTGGGCGTTTGTTTAACGAGTATGGAATTACTTATCAAAACAAACGCTGTCACGATGGGCGTAAAGTCAGTTTGACTTATGAACAGCGTGACGATGTGTGACGGTTGTGTCGCTGTTTTAGGCGGTGGCAAAATTGCCGTCACTATCGACACAGACCGTCACGCAATAAAGTTTTTGCCGGGTGCAGGTGGCTTTTTTCAAAAAGCCGCCCCTGCCCTCTCGGAGAGCGCAAAACCTGCTTGCAGGTTGCATTTTTGATAGCTCCGCTGTCAAAAGTGCTTTTGCGTTACTCTTGACAAGAGTAACAGAATCGAGGACGAGCAAGTTTATGAGATTGGAGGTATATAAATGCAAAGAACGATAAGTGCAATGGTAGGTAAAGGCTCGGTCAATCACAACAGCCGCAAGTTCAAGGCTGAAAATGTTGACGGGATCAGAACGCATTTGAACATTGATTACTGTAACGAGCCGATAAAGAAAATCTACCACGAATTGTTTGATGAAGCGCTAAAAAGATACAATGAAAAGCAGACAAGAGCCGACCGCAAGATAGAAAACTATTATGAAAAAATCAGAAATTCCAAGCAAGAAAAACCGTTTCACGAACTCATTTTGCAGATAGGCGATAAAGAAAATATGAGTGCCGAAAGCGAAAACGGACAGCTTGCAAGGCAAATTTTAGATGAGTATTATCGGGAATTTCAAGAGCGAAATCCCAACCTAAAAGTGTTTTCTGCTCATCTGCATATGGACGAGGCAACGCCTCATTTGCATATTGATTTTGTTCCGTTCACAACCGGTAGCAAGCGTGGACTTGATACGAGGGTAAGCCTGAAACAAGCGTTAGCCACACAAGGTTTCAAAGGCGGAACTCGTGGAGATACCGAGTGGAATCAATGGATAAGCGCAGAAAAATCCGCACTCGCATTCGTTATGGAACGGCACGGAATTGAGTGGGAACACAAAGGCACACACGAAAAACATTTGTCCGTTCTTGATTACAAAAAGCAAGAGCGAGCGACAGAACTTGAAAAATTAGGTGCTAAAATCGAAGAAAAACAGACTGAATTCAATGTGTTATCCGAGCGAGTGTTAAACTATGACGACGGTTTGGAAAGCTTAAAAAATGTGGAAAAAATGCTTAATAATGCACCCGAATATCAGCTCTCCGAGCCGCAAAGTTTTATGTCCGCAAAAGCATATAAAACTAAAATTGCAGAACCGCTTATTCAAAAATTAAAAGCGTTAGTCAGGACGGCATTGGCTCGTTGCTTTGAAGGTTGGGACAATTACCATAGGCTAAACATCACAAACGGAAACCTATATCGTGAGAACGAAATGTTATCTAAAATCAACAGAAAGCTGAAAAACGAAAACGAAAATTTGCGTTCGGAGGTCAAAGATTACAAACTTCTGCGCAAGGTTTTTGGGCGTAAACAAATTGATGAATTGCTTGAACAGGCAAGGAATATTAAAGGTCGTAAGCGTGAAAATCCACGCTCAAGATAAATAAATTTTTGGAGGTAAAATAAAATGGCAAAGACAATTTTTGAAAAAGCAGGCGGTACTTATACGCAGGTGGGCGACTATATGTTACCCGATTTATTACCGGCGGAAGAAGAAAAGGAAACGAATATCGGCGTTTGGGCAATGAGACATAAACGATATTTGAAGCAAAATCATAAAGTATTTTACTACAATTTGCTGACAAGCGGTAAGCTCAATTCATATCTTGCAGACATTGAACAACACGCTCAAGATCTTTTTCTCCGGCTGGTAAAAGAACTTGCCGAAAAAGAAAATGTAACCGAGAAACTCAAATCAACCGATATGATGTTGTGGGTGCAAAAGATGAACAATATTCGTAATCGTGCAACAGAAATTGTAAATGCAGAACTGATTTACACAGTATAAACACAACGGCGGCAGGGAGCAATTCCTGCCGATTTTTTTGTTGCTTAAAAACAGTTGACTTATTTGCGAATTAAACATATAATTAAACTGTATAAATATAGTCTGCGGTATGTGCAATTTAATATCGAGGGTACATTATGATTACAGATAAAATTGGTAATAGAATACGAGAGTTAAGAAGTCATACCGGATTGAGTCAAGAAAAATTTGCTCAAAAAATAGGTATGGACAGAACTTATTTTGCAAGCGTTGAACTCGGTAAACGCAATATTTCAATCGTCAATATTGAAAAAATCGCAAACGGCTTGGATGTATCACTTTCCGAGTTTTTTAAAGATATTTGAATCCAGTCCGATTTAATGGACGATATTTAATTTATAATTAAGATTAAGTTAGAATAAATCAGCGGAGGAATTACAATGAGTGCAACTGAAACAACATATAAAACCTCATTGATAAACAATAGACGTTATTTAGGAAATAAATACAAGTTGCTTTCGTTTATCACTGGCGTTGTAAATGATGAATGCGCCGATATTGAAACAGTTGCAGATGTTTTTGCGGGAACCGGTGCAGTTTCTTCTGCTTTTGCAGATAAGGCCCTTATTACAAATGATTTGATGTATAGTAACTATATTTGTAATTTTGCTTGGTTTGGTGCTGAAAGCTATGATCAACAAAAAATAATTGATTATGTTGTTAGGTACAATGCAAAAACTAATTGTGGGGAAAATTATATGACACGCAATTTTGCAGATACCTATTTCAGTAAAAAAGATTGCGCTAAAATCGGATATATTCGAGAGGATATAGAACGAAATTATAAAAAAGGCAATTTAAATAATCGAGAAAGAGCAATCTTAATTACATCGTTACTGTATGCAATGGACAAAATTGCTGTCACCTGCGGACATTACGATGCATACAGAAAGGGGGCAAAATTCGAAGGTTCGTTGGAACTTTATGTTCCCTTGGCTGAAGTTAACAACAATCCCAAAAATCAATGCTTTAATGAGGATGCCAATAACCTTGTTAAGAGGATTGAGGCTGACCTCGTTTATATAGATCCGCCATATAATTCAAGACAATATTGTGATTCATATCATTTGCTTGAAAATGTTGCACGTTGGGAAAAACCAGAGGTTTTTGGTGTCGCCAAGAAGATGGATAGAAGCGGAATGAAGAGTAAATATTGTACAATCGGAGCAACAAAAGCATTTGAAACACTGATAAACGATATTAAAGCCAAATACATTCTACTTTCATATAATAATATGGCTGAAAAAGGAAATTGCCGTTCTAATGCCAAGATTTCCGACGATGATATTATGAGAATACTGAGTCAAAAAGGAACTGTAAAGGTTTTTGAAGAAAGCTACAAAGCATTTACAACCGGAAAATCTGACATTTCAGAAAATGCCGAAAGATTATTTTTGTGTATTTGTTTTAACGAGGAGTAAATTAGATGATACAATCACCGCTTAATTATACCGGCGGCAAATATAAATTGTTACCTCAAATATTGCCGCTTTTTCCAAAAGACATAGATGTGTTTGTAGACTTATTTTGCGGTGGATGTAATGTTGGTATCAATGTTGATTGCAACCGAGTTATTTATAATGATTTAAATGAAAACCTACTTTATTTGTATAATACGTTTAAGAATCTTGATAAAGAATCTATTTTAGAATGGATTTATGAAATTATAGAAAAGTATAACTTGTCACTTGTGAGTGAACACGGATATGACTATTACGGTTGTGAAAGCAGCAAAGGACTTGGTAATTATAACAGAGAAGGATATTTAAAGCTGCGTGCAGATTTTAATCAAAAACATGCAAATGAAAACTTTGATTATTATTACTACGTTATGCTTTATGTAATAATCGTATATGCATTTAATAATCAAATTCGATTTAATTCAAACGGCGAGTTTAATTTACCGGTTGGAAAAAGAGATTTCAATAAAAAGATGGAACAAAAACTCATTGATTTTATTGACAAAATCCAAGAACAAAACTGTATCTTTACCTGCTGTGACTTTAGAGAATTTGATACATCGAAGTTAACATCAAAGGATTTTGTATATGTTGACCCGCCATACTTGATTACTTGTGCCACATACAACGAGCAAGGCGGTTGGAGTGAAGAAGATGAAAAAGACCTACTCTCTTTTTTAGACGAATTGAATGATAGGAATATTCGATTTGCTTTATCGAACGTATTGAGAAGTAAAGGTAAGGAAAACAGTATTTTAATTGAGTGGCTTGAAAAAAACGCAGAAAAATATAAGGCAATACGACTCAATTATAGCTACTCGAATTCAAATTATCAAACTAAAGATAAGTCCTCCGTTACCGAGGAAGTCCTAATAACAAATTATTGAGGAGAGTACGGTTATGCCGAATGTGATTCCGTATAAAAGCTTTTGCTGGAGTCTGGGAACAACCAGCTTTAGAACAAAAAATTTCAATAAAACTATTGAAGAACAACTTTCGTTGTTAGATGAGTTTTGGAAGCTTGAAGAGAATAAGAGTAAAAGCTGGTCGGGAAATAAAGATTTACAAACTCGTTATTATGATTTTATGCAATCTAAAGACTTTGTTGAAGGCAATGCCGGAAACAAACCAAAAGACGCTCGTGAAAAAACTTCAGGCTTAGTTGATATTGGGTTAATAGATGATGGAAGAAAACTGAGCAATGCCGGTAAAGCACTGCTTAAAATCACTTCAGAAAATGATTTTTCTTCTAATAATCAATTTCAAATAGCAAAAGACAGCTATATCTATTTGAAGCAATTGCTGAAAACATATTATAATGTGGACGGACACACTGTGCGACCATTTATGGTATTGATTCATTTGTTGAATAAATTTGATTATTTAACACTTGATGAATATACATATCTTTTACCTCTTTGCATTGGCGAAACAGAAACGAACGAAATTATTGAAGGTATATCCAAATTGCGTTGCAGAAATATATCTATTGATGAAATCATTGTAAATCGATTGATGGGAATGCTTAATTACAAAACGGCTTTGGATTATTTTATTGATAATGAAGTTACAGAAGAGTTGATATGTGAAATAGGACTCAACAGAAAAAGTCGACAATACGATAAGTCGTATTTTAAATTGTATCAAGCATTACACCGAGTTTTCGTATTGAATGATATAGATAACTTGATATCTGTTTATGATGCAACAAGAGATATAAAAATAGGGAAATGGTGGCGCAATTATTTATTTGATACCACCTCTGAAAAGGCAATTAGTAACCATCCTGTGGCACATTTGAAAACAACTCTATTTAACGATGTTGAAGATGAAAACACCTTCAAAATTGCTTTCTTTAAAATAATGCACTTATTTAAGGCTAAAGCCACGCTTTCAGACTATCTTGACCTTAATCGTAGGTATATTAAAACAACGGATGTAGTGTTATTTGAGGATGATACTATAAAATTTGATATAGTGCCGAAACACTTTTTCAAATCAGTAGCAGCGAAATTATATCAAGATGCATTTACTTCTTCTGAATTGCTGTATGAAGATTGTGATATGCCAGAAATATCAGAATGTCTCATAGTTGATGATGACACTATTGTTGCAGGAATTAATGAAGAACTCGGCATAAATGTTTCTGATATGCAATCGGCCCGTGCTGCTTTGGAGGATACACGCTACCAGAGATTACAGCACCTTATAGATACTAAATTTACTGATGACAAGATATTGTCACTTTTGGATTGCTTTGAAACCAGAAATGATGATGAAATCAGAAGTATGGTTACCGATAATGCCGATGTACCTACGATTTTTGAATATGTGCTTGGTATTTTGTGGTACAAAGCAAGTGAAAGGCACGGTAAGATTCTTGATTATATGAAGCTCTCGCTGGATGCTGATTTACTACCTAAAACTCACGCAGCCGGTGGCGAGGCAGATATAGTTTATGAATATGAGGCAACCGAGTACTATCCTGAACATACACTTTTGCTCGAAGCAACACTTGCCGACAGTACAAACCAACGTAGAATGGAAATGGAACCGGTATCAAGACATTTGGGCATGCATTTAATACGCAGCGGTAATATGAATTCTTACTGCGTATTTGCTACAAACTATCTTAACATAAATGTTATTTCTGATTTTCGTAGCAGAAAAACAACGCCGTTTTATGATCCACAAGACTATTCAAAGTCTGTAGCAGGAATGAAAATCATTCCGCTGCAAACATCGGAGTTAAAGAAAATTGTGTCTAACGGCAAAACATATAAAGAATTGTACCCGTTATTTGAAGCTGCTTTTAATTCGACTTTACTCCCTCACGAGTGGTATGAAAGCTGTATAAATGAAAGGATGTGACACGATCTTGGGTTGCGAAATTGAAACAATAGTACTAAGATATAGAGATTTGTCTTCAAAAAACACGATCAAGATACACAATGATAAAATTGCATCAAAAGGTTTTGTTTGGTGGGGATGGTGGGCGAAGCCACAAGAAAAAGTTGCGCTTGAAGTCTTCAAATCATTAGCAGAAAAAGCTGTTAGTGATACACATTTTGAAGTGTTTTTACTTGATTCAGGTAGAAGTGAACTTAGAAGGGCACAATGTATAGATATAAAATTTGATTTCAATAATCCTATCCCTTCACCACAAAAGAATGCAACACCTGCGTATTACAATAAAAATGAATATTTAATGTGGTTCAAGTTCGACAAGATATCCGAACCTATAGATAGTCCTGACAAATACATTAACAATTATTCTTATGTACAAGTTGATGAGCATTTTGCAAGTAAAACGTCTCCGTTTTCTGTTTTTAATAATAAAAAGGTTTATAATTTAAATGAGTTGATTGAACAACAATGTACCATTTGGTTTTTAAGAAAAGCTAAAACTGATGATGAAAATCGACAAATTGTTTCATATGCTCCGGGAAACGGAAATGTTGAAACATCCTTTTCTATAGCTAACACCAATCAATTACTATGGCTTTCTGATTTACACTTCTCTGACAATCATTTTGCTTTCAAAAAATCTGTTGGCAGTAACAACCAAATATTTGATATTTTAAAAAACAAGTTGGATTCAATAAAATTTAAAAAATTTTCAAAAGTTATTGTATCAGGGGATTTTACCTTTTCTGCTGATGAAAAAGAGTTTGCAGAAGCAAAAAAATTTTTCTGTCAAATGACAAGTGGTTATGGAACAGATGGTGAATCATATATATTTTGTCCTGGCAATCACGATATGAAATATTCTGAAAAAGACTACGAAGACAATTCGCCTATTGAACTTAATTATGACAAAGCAAAGAATAATTACATTGATTTCTATGAAAAGGTAAAAGGCATAACTGCTAATAAATATAACAATAATATTCATAGATTTGTTGCACTTAATGGCACATTAGTAGAAATAATAGCACTAAATACCTGTATATTACAACAAGATCGAGAACATTTTAGGGGAATGGGTTTTGCTGGAAATAATCAGTTGTTTGAGTTAAGGAATGCATTAAAAGTGACCGATAAAATGAATGCATTGAGAATTTTAGTTATGCATCATAATCTTTTGCCAGTGATATATTCAGAAGAACCTAAGGTTAATCCGATGTATTCAATGTTACTTGACAGTGAAGCCATTTCTCAGTTCTGTATACAAAATAATATATTATTAGTATTACACGGACATACTCATAAAAATTTTTATGTAGAGATGACACGAAAATGTGGAAGTAAAGATGATCAAAAAAAGACAATTTATGTGATTGGCTTAGGAAGCACAGGTGCTTCTAAATCTGATTTAACAGATGGATATAATAATCAGTTTGCTACAATTCAAATAGAAGAAAAAATCTTAAAGCTCAATATATATGAATTATTCCCTAGTGGTAGCAATGAAAAAACAGAACCTATATGCAAATATATAATACCTTTTGGGGGTTAAAATGAAGAAAATAATAATAACTGATTTAGACGATACGCTATATGATTGGCTTGGTTTTTTTATCCCTTCTTTCTATGAAATGGTAGATGAAATAGTAAACATCACAAAAATAAACAAAGATATTCTTTTAAAAGAATATAAGTCGATACACCAATGTTATGGTAGTGTTGAGTATCCTTTTGCTACGTTAGAACTACCATCGATATTGAACAAATATAATGGAAAAAGTAAAGAAGAAATAAAAGAGATCTTGGGAGAAGCCTTTCATAAATTTAATTCCGTTAGAAAACGTAAATTACAATTATATGATGGAGTTGCAGATACGCTTAAGCGATTGTTCGAGAATGGCGTTACAATAATTGGATATACTGAATCTGCTCAAGAAAATGGTTTTTATCGTTTGAAAAGATTAGGAATTTCTCAGTATTTTAAACATATATATACATCTGAAAGTGAATACGAAAGCAATATTCCTTTGGATGAAAAAATAATTACAGTAAAAAGCAAAAAACCTGATAAAGATGTGTTGATTAATATTTGCAACCAAGAAAATTGTAGTATAAGTGATGCGGCTTATATTGGAGATAGTTTAACTAAAGATGTATATATGGCAAAGTTGGCAAATATAACATCTATATGGGCTAATTATCCGAAAGAAAAAAACAATTATTATGATTTGCTTGTTGACATAACAAGTTGGACTGAGGACGATTTCATAAGAGAAAAAGAACTAAAAAAGCAATACATTTCCTTCGGCATAAAACCGGATTATACAATTAGCAAATTTTCTCAACTTTTGCCAATTATATTACAAGAAAAATAATTTAGAAAAAATCACTTTTATGATAGCATACAAGTGATAGCTATTTGATAGCAAAAGCAGAAATACCTCGTAGAATTGAGATAATCTGTACCAAATTAAAGCACATCAAGTCAAAACTCCTAAGCAAAAACAGTTAAAGTCTGTTTTACACTTAGGAGTGGGAATAATTTCACATGTTATTGTGCAACACCCATTATCCTGTAATGTGTAAATTTTAATATCCTTGAGCGACCTTGAAGAGCAATCTTTTAGGTCGCTTTTTCTATGCCCAAAAGTCTGATAAACACTGGACTTTTGGCAATAAAATTGCGGTTTTATTCGGAGTTTAAACAATATAGACAGAGGATAACAAAATTTACCCCAAAGAGAGTAGAGGGACTTGTACAATGATAACAAAAAATATAAAAGCCCCCGAAAAGTCAGTGTTTATCGAACTTTTCGGGGATTCTTTTTTATTTCGTGGGACTGTTATGAGACTAAAAAATAAAATTATTTAATTTCAGTTCAAAGTCAATAGTTAGGGTAACCCGAGAAAACGAATATATGAGAATTACAAGCGGCAGAGAATTAAAATGTCGCTTGTTTTGCTGAATAATTGATATGTGCGGTATGCGGCTCAATGTTTATATTTAGGATAATCCGAAAAAGTCTGTAATCTTCGGTTTTAGCTGACTGCTTTTTGACTAACATTTGACTAATATTTAAGCAATGTTATGCGATATTTCGCAATATTTTACGGTAAAAATAAGCAAATAAAAACCGCACCAAAGAGCCTGAAAACGGCTTTCTGATGCGGTTTTTGTTATGGAGCTGAAGAAGGGACTTGAACCCTCGACCTACTGATTACGAATCAGTTGCGCTACCAACTGCGCTACTCCAGCATATTATTTTAAATTTTAACAAGGATTGCTGAACACGATGTGCAGTACGGAAAATATAAATATTTTCACATATTATGCTAATATTTATAATGCTTAACTAACGCTAAACGCTAATGTGTTTCGGCAGACTTCGTGCGTAATGAAAACTCCACCTTGGTATTATACACCGATTATCCCGATATTTCAATAGAAAAAAGTAAAAAAGCAAGTAAAAAAAGAAAATTTAGTTTAATTTTTCGTCTGTCATCATAATTTAAGGAGAAGAAAACATAACGGTAAATTAAATAAATTTATACTTTTGTTATTATAAATACAAAATTATGCACAAAAAAAGTGGTAATTTTTGTCTGGTGAAGTGTTATCACATTTGTAGAATAATAAAATTAAAAGTACTATAATTGTTACACAATAGATACTACAGCGGAAATGCTTTGTGATAGGATGTGCAGCAGATGCCAAAAAGAAAGTGCAGTAATATTGATGCGTCGGTCGGACTAAGAATGCGTTATTACAGAATCCAGTGCGGACTGACTCAACAGCAGGTTGCTGATGCTCTCAATATAAACCGTACAACATACACTAAATATGAAACAGGTGTTTCCGAACCGAGTCATGAGCTTCTGGGAAAAATTGTAAAGATGTTCGGTATAGATTATAACGCAATTCTTGACAACAGAGATTATTTTGAAAGAAGAGTTGCAGACGCTGATATGACGCTAAATGTCCTTACTCTTGCCGAAAGAGCAATCATTACAAGATTTCGGTCTATGCCAAAAGAAGATCAGAAAAAGATTTGTGAATATATAGATATGCTCTACAACGAAAAAGCAAAGAAGATTTTGTAAAAAACTCTTTACTTTTGACCTCGATTGTGATAATATAAAACAGATGACCGTATCTCGGAACAGGGAGTATGCCGCTTGTCGGATTTTCACAGCCCTGCCCTGAGATGTTGGCGACTATTTTTGAAAGGTGGAATTTTTAATGCTTAAAGAAGAAAAGCAGGCTATCATGGCTGAGTACGCAACTCACGAAGGCGACACAGGTTCTCCGGAGGTTCAGATTGCTCTTCTTACAAAGAGAATCAATGACCTTACCGAGCACCTCAAGGTTCACAAGAAGGATCACCACAGCAGAAGAGGTCTTCTCAAGATGGTTGGTCAGAGAAGAAGCCTTCTCGCTTACCTCACAAAGGTAGACATTGAAAGATATCGTTCTATCATTGCAAGACTCGGTATCCGTAAGTAATTTTTTAAGTACACAAGGGCAAGCGAAAGCTTGCCCTAAATTCGATTTTCTGCGGGATTTTTATTTGCTGTTTTTTAGCGGTAAAACGATTAAATAACATATGCTTTTGTGTGTTTGTCAGTTTTGTTTAATGGTTTTATTGCTAAATCGGCGTAAAATCCCGTTTGAATAAACTTGAACTTTATTTAAAATGTGAAACTTATGTTTCGGAAAGGATTTTACTAAAATGAATCGACTTATGACATTCGACAAATACAGAGTATTTGAAACAGAATTTGCCGGCAGACCTTTAAAGGTCGAAACAGGCAAGATGACACAGCTTGCAAACGGTGCGTGTCTTGTTCACTACGGTGACACAACAGTTCATGTTGCTGTTACAGCATCGGAAAAGCCAAGAGAGGGCGTTGATTTCTTCCCGCTTTCGGTTGACTATGAAGAAAAGATGTACGCAGTAGGCAAAATCCCCGGTTCTTATCTCAAAAGAGAGGGCAGACCTTCGGAAAAAGCTATCCTCACAAGCCGTGTAATCGACCGTCCTATCCGTCCTCTTTTTGATAAGAGTATGAGAAATGATGTTTCAATCGTTTGTACGGTAATGAGCGTTGATCCCGACTGTCAGCCTGAAATTGTTGCCATGATCGGTGCTTCAATCGCAATTTCAATTTCTGATGTTCCGTGGAACGGACCTATCTCGGGTTGTTCCGTAGGTATGGTTGACGGTGAGTACATCATCAACCCGACAGAGGAGCAGAGAAAGGTTTCTAAGATGGCAACAACAGTTGCCTCAACAAGCTCAAGAATCGCTATGATTGAGGCAGGTGCAGATTGCGTATCTGATGACGATATGTACAACGCAATTATGGCAGGTCATGAGGCTAACCAGAAGATTATCAGATTTATTGAGAAAATTAAGGCTGAAATCGGCAAGCCAAAGTTTGAGTTCGCAAGTCTTGAACCCGACCATGATATGTTTGAGGCAATCAAGGCATTTGCAGAAGAGGATGTTAAGGTTGCTCTTGATACAGATGATAAGAGAATCCGTGACGAAAGACTTAAGCCTATTTATGAGGCAGTTCACGCAAAGTTTGACGAGATTTATCCCGAAAGCGAAGCTCTCATTGACGAGTGCCTTTACAAGACACAGAAGTTCATTGTTCGCCGTTGGTTGCTTGATGAGCAGAAGCGTGTTGACGGCAGAGGAATGGACGATATCCGTCCTCTCGCATCAGAGGTTGGCGTAATTCCGAGAGTTCACGGTTCGGGTATGTTCACAAGAGGACAGACTCAGGTTCTCACAATCGCTACACTCGGTCCTGTTTCTGACAAACAGCTTCTTGACGGCATTGACGGTGAAACAGAAAAGAGATATATCCACCACTACAACTTCCCAAGCTACTCAGTCGGCGAAACAAAGCCAAGCCGTGGTCCGGGCAGAAGAGAAATCGGTCACGGTGCTCTTGCAGAAAGAGCTCTCGTTCCTGTAATTCCTTCTGTAGAAGAATTCCCGTATGCACTTCGCCTTGTTTCGGAAGTTCTTTCTTCAAACGGTTCAACTTCACAGGGTTCAATCTGCGGTTCAACTCTTGCTCTTATGGACGCAGGTGTTCCGATTAAGGCTCCTGTTGCAGGTATCTCATGCGGTCTTATCACAGAGGGCGATCGTTGGATGACAATGGTTGATATTCAGGGTCTTGAGGACTTCTTCGGTGATATGGACTTTAAGGTAGCAGGTACACACGACGGTATCACTGCTATTCAGATGGACCTCAAAATCAGCGGCCTTACTCCCGAAATGGTTAAGGAGGCTCTTGCCAAGACTCACAAGGCTCGTAACTACATCCTTGACGAAGTAATGCTCAAGACTATTGCAGAGCCGAGAGAAGAGCTTTCAAAATATGCTCCCAAGATGTTTACAACAACAATTCCTGCCGACAAAATCAGCGAGGTTATCGGTAAGAGCGGTAAGGTTATCAAGGAAATTCAGGCTGAATGCGGAGTTAAGGTTGACATTGAGGAAGACGGCGAACTCGGACAGGTATTTGTTTCGGGTATTGATTCCGACAAGTGTAAGCGTGCAATCGAAATTATCAACACTATCGCCGTTGATCCTGAGCCGGGTGCAATGTACCTCGGCAAGGTTACTCGTATTATGGACTTCGGTGCTTTTGTTGAAATCGCTCCGGGCAAGGAAGGCCTTGTTCACATTTCTCAGCTTGATGTTAAGCGCACAGAGAATGTAACGGATGTTGTCAATGTAGGCGATATTATCCGTGTTAAGGTAATGGAAATTGACGATAAGGGCAGACTTAACCTCTCTCGCCGTCAGGTTCTTATTGATGTTGACGGTCTTGTTCCCGAAAACGACATTGACGCAGAAAGATCAGCTCGTCCGCGCAGACCTCACAATGACCGCAGAGGCGGCTTTAACAGAAACAACAGAAAGTAATTTTTGTAATCTGAAATTTAATATTTTAACAATCGGTCCCTTTCAATTTGCAAATGCATTGAAAGGGACTGCTTTGTTAATTGAAAATAATTACCCTCATCACGGAAAAATGTGGGATAATTAAAAATAAATATTGAAAAAGAACACATATAGGAATCAACCCTAATAAAGATAAAAGCGTACTGTTTCTGGAAAGCGTAAAATCAACGCAGTCCGTCCGGTGCCCTTATTGCGGCGGTAGCGATGGATAAAATGGTTTCAGGCGGCGAAAGAAAGTGAGATTCCCGTATTGGTACGGTTTGCAGTTCAAAAAGGAAAACGGCTCCCCGGCTTAGCTGCCCATGCCATCTACTCAATCAGCACCGGCAAGCTGAAGGCTTCAACAACAAGATCAAGGTCGCTAAAAGAATCGGCTACGGTTACCGTGACGACGACTTTTTCTTCACCTTGATTCGCTATCTTTCTATTCCTTCTGTCCGTTCTCCATCCCACAAAAAATCGTGATGAACCTATTTTTTCGTGTTACAAGAATGACTGATGAGGACTGTAGAATAGAGAGGGTGAGAGATGTTGAGAATATAGTAAAGATCCACCGGCTTAGCCGGTGGATCTTTTTTTTGCAAAAATGCATATGAGATTCTTTAAAAATGTTAATTATAAATAAGAGGCAGATTCATTTTTATATTTCTGACTAATCGCCGACTCAAATCACGCCAAATGTGCTATATTAGATTCTTCAAAAGTAGTCAAGTAGTAGTCGGTTAAGAGGGCAGACTACTTTCAAAATCAACCGTATAAAGATAATTTTATTATAGCATATAATCGTTTAATAACGACGATAATTATAATTTTTTAGGTTTTGCACATGAGTTGCGAACTTTTATTGGACAAGGCAGATAGACACGCATAGGAGAATAATAATCGGTGCTTTTAGGTTTCATCAGATTCAAAATAAATCTAATTCCGTAAATACCCATTGCATATACAGGTGCGTTTACCGTGGTGAGCGGAGGGTTTGTATATCCCGAAAGCTCCGTGTTATCAAATCCCATAACAGAAATATCCTCAGGAATTTTGTAACCGTTTTCTTGCAGAGCTCTCATTGCACCGATTGCAATATGATCGCTTGCCGCAAAAATAGCTGTGGGGAGATTCCCTTTGCTGATCATTTCTGACATCATTTTATAACCGGATGATGTTGAAAATTTGTCCTGCATAATAAACCCATCATATTTAATGTTTAGTTCATCGCAAATGTCTGTGAAAGTGTTGAGTCGTTTATCAGGGAATATCGTTCCGTCCTCAAGCTGTTCAATGCCTCCGATAAAGCCAACTGTTCTATGACCTAAATCATATAGATATTTAATTGCATCGGACACTGCCTGACGAAAGTCAAGTGATACGGATGTGATTTCAATATTCTCAACGGTCATATCAAGAAAAACAATTTTATTATTCAAAGAATGCAGTGATTTTATTTCTTGTTTACTAAACTTTCCGAGGCAGATTATGCCATCAACATCGCAGAGTACATTCTGATAGTCATTGTCTGTTTTAAATGTTCGTACAATACTTATATTATTTTTTGAACAGTAGTCCTCGATACCCTGTCTCATCAAAAAGTAATAATTATCTTCAATTTCCTGTTTGGAAGAGAACCATTGTAGAATTCCAATGCGACATGAAGGTGCAGATGTAACCCTTTTTTTCTTTACATAATTAAGTTCTTTAGCCGCTGCAAATATTTTTTGCTTTGTTTCAAGCGAGGTGCTGAGGGTAGTGTCATTATTAAGCACTCTTGAAACAGTAGCTACTGATACATTTGCCTTTTTGGCAACATCTCTGATTGTAGCCAATTGAATCACCTCACTACCATTATAGTGAAATATTACTAAAAAATCAAGCCGTGTTTAGTGAAAAACAGAGAAAGAAAAAATGTTTACCAAAAACTATTGACAGTTTACGAAACAAAACATATAATTTAGTTAACATAAAAACAAAAGAAACATTATTATTAAATAATAACGAAATCTTTTGTGCAGGTTGTCACGACGTTTCATTTAAAATTAAAAGGAGGAAAAATTATGAAACAGACATCATCACAACCAAGACTTGATGGCAAAATCCCAGGTAGAATCAAATACACCTTTGCTTTAGGTGCCCTCGGCAAAGATATGATTTATGGTATGATTGCCACATTTTCAATGATTTATTTCACAGACATCATCAAGGTCAACCCGGTATTTATCGGCGTAATGTTCTTTGTTGCAAAGTTATGGGATGCCTTTAATGATTTGTTTATGGGTATGATTGTTGATAACACACGCAGCAGATGGGGTAAATTTATTCCATGGCTTGTAATAGGTACGCTGGTTAATTCAATTGTATTTGTTGTTTTATTCACAGACTTCCACCTCGATGGCGTTGGACTTTGCGTATTTGCAACAGCAGCTTACATACTCTGGGGTATGACTTACACAATTATGGATATTCCTTATTGGTCAATTATTCCTAACCTCACTTCAAATCCTGAGGAGAGAGAAAAAGTTTCGGTACTTCCGAGAATCTTTGCAAGTATCGGTCAGTCACTTGTTATTGCAGGCTTTGGTGTTCAAATTATTGAGGCTCTCAGCGGCGGCACAACAAATCAGGCAGGTTATCACAGATTTGCAATCATAATTGCAATTGTATTTATTCTTACAATCGGTATTACAGTAATCAATCTTCCGAAAAAGAGAGATGATTCTGTTCCGGAAAAGAAAGTTAAGTTTAAAGATATTTTCTCAATCATCGGCAAGAACGATCAACTTCGTTGGGCGGTAACCCTCATCTTCCTTTACAACATCGGCATTCAGTGCATTATGGGTGTTGCAACATATTATTTCAAATATGTTTGTGGCAACGCAGGAATGATGTCATCATTTATGATCAGCGCATCAATCGCAGAGGTTGTAGGTCTTATTGTATTCCCTAAGGTTGCAAAATTTCTTTCAAGAAAAACTTCGTTTCTTCTTGCATGTCTTTTACCTGCATTTGGTCTTGTAATGCTTTTGTTCGTAGGTATTTTTGCTCCGCACAATGTTGTGCTCACATCAATCTCAGGTGTTATTGTAAAACTTGGTACAGGTCTTGAACTTGGTTGTGCAACAGTATTCCTTGCAGATGTTGTTGATTACGGTGAATTTAAGCTTGGAACAAGAAACGAAGGCGTTGTATTCTCACTCCAGACGCTTATCGTAAAATTCACAGCAGCTCTTACAGCACTCGGTATTGGCGCGGCACTTGGAAGCACACAGTATATTCCGGGTCAGGAACAGTCATTTGCAACAGTAGCATCAATCAGTACACTTATGTGCATTGTTCCTGCGGTTTGTATGCTTATTGCTTATGTTGTTTACAGAAAGAAATATAAACTCAATGACGGTATGATGAAGAAGGTTATAAACACAATCGGTGCAAGAAGAGAAGGCAAGATTGATATGACACAACAGCTTGATGAAAGCGGTAACACAGAGCCTTCTATGTTCCTTCCTACAGTTGCGGAAAAGGCAGGTAAATAAAATGATTGATACTAAAACAGCAATTGAAAAAATTACAAACGGCGAATTTGATAATCTTTTCACTGATATATATATAGATTCATCAATGATTGATTATCAGAAAAAAAGATATGTTCATGCAATTGAGCAGTATGAAACAATTTTTTGCCCTGATAAAGTAGCGATATTCAGTGCTCCCGGCAGAAGTGAGGTTTGCGGTAATCATACAGATCACCAGCATGGAATGGTGCTTGCAACATCCATTAATCTTGACACTATTGCTGTGTCGGCCAAGAATAACAATGATGTTGTAAGATTTGTTTCTGACGGTTATGATATGATTACTCTCAATATAAATGACCTCGAAGTTAATGATGATGAGGCAGGCACAACGGTCAGCCTCATCAGAGGTGTTCTTCGTGGACTTAAGGATCATGGATACAAAATTGGTGGATTCAATGCTTATGCAACAAGTGATGTGCTTGTTGGTGCAGGACTTTCATCGTCAGCAGCTTTTGAGGTAGTTGTCGGAACTATTATTTCCGGTTTATATAATGATATGAAAATAAATTCAGTTGAGATTGCTCAGATTTCTCAGTATGCTGAAAATGTATTTTTCAAAAAGCCGTGCGGACTTATGGATCAAATGGCTTGTTCAGTCGGAGGAATGGTTAACATTGACTTTAAAGATCCGACAAAGCCAATTGTTAAGAAAGTACCTACCGAATTTGAAAAATATGATTACAGTCTTTGTATTGTTGACACAAAGGGCGATCATGTTGATCTTACAGATGATTATGCTATGATTCCCTCGGAAATGAAAAAAGTTGCAAATTTTCTCGGTGAAGATTATCTGAGAGATTGTGATTCAAACGAATTTTATATTCGCCTTGACGAAATTCGTGAGGCTGTTGGCGACAGACCGGTACTTCGTGCAATTCATTTCTTTAATGAGGAGCATAACGTTAAAAATGCCGTTTCGTCACTTGAAAACGGTAAGTTTGTTGAATTCCTTGACGCAATCAGAAAATCCGGTAATTCATCGTTTAAGTATCTTCAGAATGTATATACAACAAGAGATATTCAACATCAGAACATCTCGGTAGCCCTTGCACTCAGCGAAAGCCTTCTTCGCAATTACGGCGTGTGCCGTGTTCACGGCGGTGGATTTGCAGGTACAATTCAGGCGTTTGTCAAAAATGATTTTGTAAGTAATTACAAAGAATTTATAAATAAAATTTTCGGAGAAAACTCATGCCATGTTCTCAAAGTGAGAAAATACGGCGGAATAAAAGTAATGTAATTATGTAGGTTTTGTTTTTATTAAGGAGGACAAAATGAAAATTCTTGTTTTAGGCGGTGCCGGATATATCGGTTCGCATACAGTTTACAGACTTATTGAAAGCGGTAATGAGGTTGTTGTATTCGATAACCTTGAAACAGGTCATATCGAGGCGGTTCATCCCAAAGCAAAATTTTATAAAGGTGATCTCAGAAACAGAAGTGAAATTGACAGCGTTTTTGATAAAGAAAAAGGTATTGATGCTGTAATTCATTTTGCAGCCAATTCACTTGTCGGTGAAAGTATGACTAACCCTCTCAAATATTATGATAATAACCTCAACGGCACAAAGGTTTTGCTTCAGTCAATGGTTGCTCACGGAATTGATAAGATTGTATTTTCATCAACAGCGGCAACATACGGTGAGCCTGAGAGAACTCCTATTCTTGAAACCGATCCGACAAATCCGACAAACTGCTACGGAGAAACAAAAAAATCCATGGAGAGAATGTTCTATTGGGTTGAAAAAGCACATGGTTTAAGATATGTTTCTCTCAGATATTTCAATGCATGCGGAGCACATATCAGCGGAAAAATCGGTGAGGCACATAATCCTGAAACCCACCTTATCCCGATTATTCTTCAAACGGCACAGGGTACCCGTGACCACATAAGTATTTTTGGTACTGATTATCCCACATCTGACGGAACTTGTATTCGTGATTATATCCATGTCACTGACCTTGCACAGGCTCATATTCTTGCAGTTGAATATCTTATGAAGGACGGTAAAAGTGATATATTCAATCTTGGCAACGGTGTAGGTTTTTCTGTCCGTGAGGTAATTGAAAAAGCAAAAGAGGTTACACAGAAAGATATTAAGGTTGTTGAAGAAAGCAGAAGAAGCGGTGATCCTGCTGTATTGATTGCATCAAGCGATAAGGCGAAAACCGTACTTGGCTGGAAACCTGAGTATGATGATCTGGGAACAATTATTAAAACAGCGTGGAAATGGCATTCAACACATCCCAACGGCTATAATAAGTGAGGCGATATTTATGAAGAACAGCGTTTACGGCTTAATATTAAGACTTGTTTCATACGGAATCAATACAGGACTTATTGAAAAAGAGGATATAATCTACACGCAAAATAGGCTTTTGTCGTTGTTCCATATGGATGAACCCGATGACAGTTGTACTTGCCTTACAGCAGATAACGAGGATACTCTTGAAGAAATTTTGTCGGGACTTCTTGATTATGCATACGAAAAAGGAATCATTCCCGAAAATACAGTAACATATCGCGACTTATTTGATGTGAAACTTATGGCTTCACTTGTTAAGCGACCGTCAGAAGTAATAAGAGAATTTTGGCAGAATTATAGCTTTTCTCCTAAACTTGCAACCGATAGCTACTATAAATTCAGCTGCGATACCGATTATATAAGAAGATATCGTATTAAGAAAGACTTAAAGTGGAAAACATCAACCGAATACGGTGATATTGATATCACTGTAAATCTTTCAAAGCCTGAAAAAGATCCGAAAGCTATTGCAGCGGCAAAACTTCAAAAACAGTCGGGCTATCCGAAATGTTTGCTTTGTAAGGAAAATGAAGGATATGCCGGAAGAGTAAATCATCCTGCAAGAGATAATCACAGAATCATTCCGCTCACCATTGACGGAGATAACTGGTTTATGCAATATTCTCCATATGTTTATTACAATGAACATTGTATTGTATTTAACGGTGAGCATACACCAATGGTAATCAATGATTCCACATTCAGAAAACTGTTTGATTTTATTTCACAGTTTCCGCATTATATAATCGGTTCGAATGCTGATTTGCCGATTGTAGGCGGTTCAATACTTACACATGAACATTTTCAGGGTGGCAGATACAGCTTTGCACTTAATAGGGCAGAGGTTGAAAGAAAGTTTACTGTTAACGGCTTTGATGATGTGGAGTGCGGAATTGTAAAGTGGCCTATGTCAGTTGTAAGATTGACAGGTAAAAACAAGGACAGCATTATTTCATTATCTTCTCATATTCTAAAGAGTTGGAGAGCGTACACGGACGCAGATGTTGGCATTTTTGCCGAAACAGACGGTGAAATTCACAACACTATCACTCCGATTGCTTTTACAAAGGATGGAAAATTTGTTATTGACCTCGTTCTCAGAAATAATATTACAAGTGAAGAGCATCCTCTGGGAGTATTTCATCCTCATGCGAATTTGCATCATATTAAAAAAGAAAATATCGGCCTTATTGAAGTTATGGGACTTGCAGTATTGCCCTCAAGGCTTAAAGATGAAATGGCTATTTTAAAGGATGCTATTCTTAATCACAAGAATGTAAGTGAAATTCCGAAAATCAGCAAACATTCCGAGTGGGTAAATGAATTTGTTTCGCAGTATGATGAAATCAATGAAAATAATATTGATTCAATAATTCAAAATGAGATAGGAAAGGTGTTTCTTAATGTTCTTTTGGATGCAGGTGTATTCAAAAGAACTCCTGAAGGACAAAAGGCTTTTGATAAATTTATAAAGACGCTGTAGTAAAGGAAGTGCTAAAATGTCAAAGGTAAGGGTAGTGAATTTTGAACCTACATCCAAAGGTGAAAACACTCATCTTTATACAATAGAAAATAACAGCGGAGCAAGCGTGACATTATGTGATTTAGGCGCAAGTGTCGTTTCGATAAAAGTTCCCGACAAAAACGGTAGTATTAGAGATGTAGTTCTCGGCTATGAGCACATTGACGGTTATGAATTTGACGGAACATACTTCGGTGCTACTGTCGGAAGATGTTGCGGAAGAATTGCATACGGCAAGTTTACTCTTAACGGAGAAGATTATCAGCTCCCTGTAAACAATGGGAGTAACCATCTACACGGCGGATTTAACAGCTTTAGCCGCAAAGTGTGGCTTGCGGTAGTTGATGATAAAGTTCCAAATACAGTTCTATTTATGCTTGATATTCCCGACGGTGATGAGGGCTATCCCGGAAATATGAAGGTCTTTGTACGCTACACTTTTGATGATGAAAATGTACTTACGATAAAATGGTCGGCAGTTTCCGACAAAGACACAATATGTAATCTGACCAATCATTCATATTTCAATCTTAACGGACATAAAAGCGGTAAAGTTACAGAAAATCACAAGCTGAAAATAAATGCAAATTTCTTCATACCGATAAATTCAAACCTCAATCCCACAGGAGAGATAACTCCCGTTAAGAATACATCGTTTGATTTTACCGAACCCAAGTTAATTGGAAATGGTATTGACAGAAAAAACGAGCAGATTGGTTTTGCAAACGGTATTGATCATATGTTTGTGCTGAATCATTCTGATGAAGAATTTGTGCTTGCAGCCGAAGCTGAGGGTATTGATAGCGGAATAACATTAAAATGCTATACTTCTCAAAAAGGTGTCCATGTATATACAGCAAATTATGTCGATGTTTTGTCCAATATGGGAAAGGATTCAGCAACATACGGAGAAAATCCAGCGTTTTGTCTTGAAACCCAAGGCTTTCCCGATGCTGTAAATCACAAGACTTTTCCTACGACAATATTAAAAGCAAACGAAAACTATACACAAACTACGAAATATATTTTTGGTATAAACAAATAAAATAAGCTAATTTCTAACTCCTTTTAAAAATAAAATCTCTCTAAAATCAAGGACCACCTATTTTTCTTGGGCGGTCCTTGATTTTTAATCTATGAGAATGTTTCATGTTTTACAGTATTACACCGTCTTAAAAATATTCTGTTTTAGCGGTTATGTGCAAGTCTGCCTGAAAATCACCCTGTTCTGTTTGCACCGTAAAACCGGAACATTCCTCTTGCACGACTGTTTTTACAAACTGTATTTTTCAAATGCAAAAATAAAATTATTGATTCTGTATTGTCTGAAAATCCTTTGTTGCATACTGATAAGGCAGATAAGAAAAATCACGGCAAGGGAATTTCTATAGTAAAAAGTATTGCCCAGAAGTATGGGGGAGATGTAGTTATTTCGGAGAAGAATAATGAATTTATAGTTTCTGTAATTTTAGACAACCGAATTTTTACCTAAAAACCAACTATTTTTACCTGATTAAAATCAAATATTCTAAAAAATGCTATTCTTCTTTAAGGCGTTATGCCAAGAAAAAGGATAGCATTTTTGTTTTGTATTGAATTTTATGTTCTAGCCGTATTTGCGTTAATTCCGTTATTATACTTTGGCTTTGTGTTGCAGTAATTTGAAACTTTTATTATCAAAAAATTTAAGTGCTGTTTTGAGATATGATTAAACAAAATATAGGATAAAAAATCAGTGAACATTTTTAATATAAATCAAAAATTAAGGAGAGTTGAATTTTGAAAAAGGGTAGAAATTTGCGTAGCGTTAATACTGACGGAGGGGTGAATTTGCAATTCAAGCTTCTGTCGGCAATCGGAATTATCATTATAGTTTCCGGACATTGTTATCATGGCGGAATGGAACTTGCTTATAACTGGTTTCCGCCGTATTCGTATAATTTGGCACTGTTTGTATTTATATCGGGATATTTTTACAAAACCGATTATGAAGAAAATGTCGGAAAATACATATGGAAACGAACAAAGCGGCTTCTTATTCCTGCGTATCTGTGGAATATATTTTACGGTTGTATGGTTGCATTTCTCGGTTTGTTTGGATTTACTATAGGTGCAAAGCCTGATTTATACAATCTTTTTGTTATGCCGTTTGTTGACGGCGAGGCTTTTCAATATAACCTCGGTTCATGGTTTGTGTACCCGCTGTTTTTGGTTTGTATAATAAATGTGCTGTTCAGAAAATTTTTGAAACTGATTCATCTTGACAATGAATTTATAGTTTTGATAGTGTATCTCGCAATCGGAATGATAGGAATTAACACTGCACTAGAAAATCCGACTGCAATTAACGGTATAGTGAAACTTCTTGTCAGAACAATGTTTTTCCTGCCGTGTTATGAATTCGGTCGCTTTTATAAAGCTGTGCTTGAAAAGAAAGATAATCTCAATAATGTTGCGTACTTTGCAATTATATTTGCTGTACAGCTGATACTTTTAACTTTTTGCAAAGATTTGGAGTACACTCCGTCGTCATTTACTAAATTTAACAACGGTTTTATAATTCCGTATATCTCGTCAATCACAGCAATTGCATTTTGGCTGAGAGTTTCAAGATTGCTTGTACCTGCCATAGGAAACAGCAAGCTTGTAAGGCTTATAGCTGACAACACATACGGAATTATGGTAAATCAGCTTGTAGGTTTTATGTGCCTAAAATTTGTATTCTACGGATTAAGCCTCATTACTTCAGGCTCATTGTTTGGTGACTTTAATGTTGCATCATTTAAATCAAGTATATGGTACTACTATCTTCCAAACGGTTTGCAACAGTGGGCTTTTGTATATCTTATATTTGGTCTGTTTGTACCGATATTAATTAGCATTATTTTAAATAAAATCTGTCATATTGCACAAAAAATGCATAATAAAATTTGTAACAAATAATATCTAAAAATCATTGTGTTTATACTCTTGATATGTTAAAATGTCTTATATAAATAAAATGATTGGTGAATATAATTATAACGCCAAAGCTATATTGCAAATATAAACTGTTGAAAATTGCTTAATTTTAAATTACAGAAGTAGAGAATTGATTTAAGAATATAAATTTAATTTTAAAACTTATTTCAGTATGTTGTGTTTAAATGACAGTTAAAGTATTAATATTTAAATAAAATTTTAGCAATTAAAATAAGTATGAAAGGAGGTAAGTCCAATGGATTATTTAGAGACAAAAGTATAAAAAAGATTAATGAAAATTATTTAGGAGGAAAATTTGATGAAATTAAAAAAACTAATTGTATCAGTTATTGCTTCAACTTTGCTGATTTCATCGGCAATCTCAGCAAGCGCTGTTGAGAAAGTATCTACAGGTACAGTATATATGGGTGGATATGAATTATATGGTTCATTAACTGTTTATCCAATTCATGCAGAGGGTTTTACCTACTGTGAGAAGAAAGATGCCGGTAAAAGTGCTCGTACTGTTTATGCTTATTATAACAAAAGCGGTGATAGAGAAACTAAAGCTGCTGGTTCAAGTGGCTATGTTTATAATAACAGTACTGATTTATCTGTAGTTACCGGAAATGTTAATGCTTCAGTATTTTCAAGATATGCGGGTGCTGTAACATACAGTAAAGTGATTTATCCAAAGCAAACATATTATAGTTGGACATCAGATGGTACGAATAACGAGTTGCGAATGGGTTGTTATAAAAGGTAAATAAAATTAAGGCGGTATTCTGATGAAAAAATTTTTATGTTTAATTTTAGCGTTGTCAAGTATATTTGTTTTTACTTTATTTGGATGTACAAACGATAAAAGCAAGCCAATTTCACAAAACGCACTAATTGATTATTCAAACGATATGCAGATAACATATTTGTGCAGCGGTGGTGGCTCTTCGATTCCTGCAACAAAATCAGACACTGGATATTATTATATTGGTGATGACAGAATAATTATTTATATCGATAGCAAAACACAGAAAGCAACTCCGCTTTGCGCAAAACCTGATTGTATGCACAATGATCCTGATACTTGTGATGCATATGTAAATTTATCAGAAAACATATCGCAGGATTCACTATGGGGATCACTTGGAACGGCAATTCAGTATTATCAGGGTTATTTGTATATGGTTTGCGGTGAATATGATAAAAGTATGATTGAATATAATACCTATTTGATGAAAATGGATAAGGACGGAACAAACAGACAAAAAGTCACCGATTATTTTGATAGTCCATTCACAAATTGGTTTATTCATCAAGGCTACTTTTATTACACCTCGGACTCTTCTGTTCTCAGAATACCGCTCACGAACCCAAAATCAAGCCCAGAAGAGGTATACAAAGCTCAGCATTTTATCAAGGATAACGAAAATACATATTCTTCGTTCTGTGCATATAAGAATTATATTTATTTTCAGGTTGACGAGCTCGACGAAGAAGGAAACGGTATTGGCAGACAGACTATTTGCCTAAATCTTGATACAATGAAAAAATCTTTTCTTAAGATCGGCAAGAACAACGCATCTTTTTCTGCGTTTGCGGGGGACAGTATGATTATGTATTATTCCGATGGTAATGAAAAAGTGTATGTAAAGGCAGATTTAGAGGGCAATAATTGCAAAAATATATTTTCACAAAAAAGCAACGAAATTCAATCAATAACAGGCGATGGAACATATTACTATTTTGATAATAGTTTTCAAGTCGAAAATGGTTCATCAAAAGAACAGAAGATAACTGTTTGTGATGAAAACTTAAAAGAAATCGACACATTTAAATTGCCAAATATGGATACCAAAACATACAACTTTTTTGCCCCTCAGGACGAAAATTGTTTCCTATTTGAATGTTTTAACGAGAAAGATGAACGTTGCCTTGTTATGGCGGATAAAAGTCAGATTGGAACAATTGGCGGAAATACTATAAAATTCAAAGAACTGTGCAAACTCAAGTGGGCTGATGATAAAAATAACAACTAGCTGTTGCAAGGTAATTATTATGAGAATATTTTTTTGTGAACTATATAAGTTACTGTCAAAAAAGATTTTTATAATATGTCTTGTTGTCGCCTTATGTATAAATGCTTTTACATTGATATATTCATCTGCCGAAAATTATAATGACAGAACTAAGCATAATAACATAGAGTATTATAATTCTTTAATTAAAAACTGTAACTCTTCGAAAAAAGCAAGTGAATATTTAAAAAAAGAGTTGGATATTATCAATGAAAGGTTAACGGAGAATAGTACCGATAAGGATGCACTTGTTGAAAAAATGACTCTTTTGAACGACCTTATCTCACAGCAAAATTACATAAACAGATATGATGATTTCATAAATAATATGCAAATAAGGGCGGATAATCAATTGTCCTTTTCCATATTTGCAGAACCCGATAGTTTTGCTTATAATAATATACAACAAACACCCCTGGATTTTCAGCATCTAAAGGGTGTTGAGTTATATGCAGGCAACAATACATTTGCAGAAAATGCAACGCAGTTTCAAATAACAGATTATCTGATGATTGTACTTGTTGCCTTAACTTGTATATTGCTTTTTTACACAGAAAGGGAAAATGGATTGTATCCCCTAGTTCGTAGTACAAAAAACGGAAGAACATCAACAATAGTTGCAAAACTGTTTGCAGTGATAGCTGTTACTGTCGTTACAACTATCCTTTTCTACTTATCGAATATACTGATAACAGGAATATACTTTGGCTTTGGAGATATGAGCAGGTACATTCAGTCAATAGGGATCTTTATGAATTGTTCCCTAAAGATTAGTATTTTTGAATATTTAATTCTTTGGATATTAGGGAAGACCCTAACTTTGTGTGCATTTTCATTGTTGTTTTCCTTTTGTTTTACAGCTGTGAAAGCTTCAGCGAAAATTTACGGAATTATTGTTGTATTTTTAGCCGTTGAAATTACTGCAAACCTTTTTATTGAGGGTGCATCGGCATTTTCATTCTTTAAATATGTAAATATTGTTTATTTCCTGTCAAACAACAACTTGTTCGGTGAGTACCTGAATGTAAATATATTTTCAAATCCTGTCAATATAATCATGGTATGGACGGTGGTTGCAACAACCTTAGCTTTGGTTGGCTTTTTTGGCAGTGTGACAGTATATCCAATTAATGCTTATGGATATACTTATTGTGAGAAGAAAGACGCCGGGAAAAAAGCAAACACATATTTTGCTTACTATGATATTTCAGGTAAATTAAGGGAATGCGGCATTGTTTCAAAAAATTTTGTATACAATGGACAAGTTGGTTTAAATAAGAAAACTCCAAGCCCCAATACAGATATTTTTGATTATTATGCAGGTGCAATGACAGTTAGTGAAGTCGTATATCCTAATCAGACATATTATCACTGGTCTTCTGAAAATACTGATTATGAACTCAGACTTGGCATATACAAAAGATAAATAATTAAATTGCGAGAGGTATTCTAATGAAGAAAACAACTGCAATGATGGCATTACTTTTAACAATTTATGCTGCTGTATTTTTTTATGGCTGTACGAATAAATCTTCATACTCAAATTCCGATGATGCATATATAAATTATGCAACAGATATGCAGCTAATGTACCATATCGGCGGAAATGCACCTATGACAAAATCAGATAAAGGTTATTATTATATCGGTGAGGACGGAATCGTGATTTTTATTGATAAAGAAACAAAAAAGGCTACTCCTCTTTGTTCAAAACCAAATTGTACTCACGATGACCCTGAAGCTTGCGCTGCCTATTTAAACTTAACGCAGAAGCCCGATACGCTTGTTGGTGCCCATGATTCTGCAATACAATATAATGACGGATATTTGTATGCTTTATGCGGAGAGTATGACAAGAGCTATATAAATTACAATACATATCTTATGCGTATGAAGCCTGATGGAAGCCAAAGGGAAAATCTTACGGGAAGCTTTAATTTTTATGCTTTTGAATGGTTCATACACAGGGGATATTTTTATTGCTCTACTGATTCATCAGTAATTAGAATACCTCTTGATTCACCTAAATCAGAACCGCAGATTCTATACAAAACGGATTACTATATTAAGTCCAGCTTGAGAGCTGTTTCTCAAATATGTGCGTATAAGAATTATTTTTACTTTACTGCCGACGAGAGAAATGAAAAAGAGGAAGGACCCGGTTTAAGTATCAAATGTATCAATTTAGATACATTAGAGATTAATGACATTCCTAAAGCTAAAGGCTATCAAGTGTTTTATAATTTCTTTTTAGACAACACAATGATTGCGTCCTATTACGATAAAAATTCGGATGAAAATGTTTATCTTAAATGCGATTTGGATGGAAATGTAAAGGAAAGCTTTTTCACAATAGCTCATAAAGATAATTTGCGATATTCAACCGATGGAAAATACATATATGGTGATAATTGTGTGCAGGTCACCAGAAAAGATGCAGAAAAACAGATTATTACGGTTTACGATTTAAATATGAATGAGATAGATTCGTATGTTCCGCCTGAATTTGAAAATATAGTATGCAATTATATTAATCCACAGGATAATGAATATTTTATTTTTGAATCTGTAGATGATAACGGAGAACGAATTTTAGCTATGGCGGATAAAAGTCAACTTGGCTCAATCGGCGGAGAAACTATAAAATTCACCAAGCTTTGCAAGCTGAAATGGGCTGAAAAGAAGGACAGCAATTATTATGTAGAGGGACAGGCGAGAGTTGAATGAGAATTGCAGGTAGCGAATATTTAAAGCTGTTTTCAAACAAAATATTTCTTATTTGCATCATTGCCTTTTTCTGCGCCGATTCTCTGTTTTTCGTAATGCTTCAATCCTCTGATTATGAAAATTCGGCAATTTCAAGTGATGTTGGGGCATATGAACAGCTTATTCGGGAATGTAACGACGCAGAGGATAAAAATGCGTTCTTTGAAAGCAAGAACACGGAGATACAGATTGCACAAATTATTTTGCACAACGGAAATGCAGATGAATACAAGAAAAAATATCCAAAGCTGTATGACAATGCGGCAGGCTTGGACTTGAACGATGATGAGCTGTTCAACCGCTCGGTTATGCTAAGCAACATACAGGCTCAGCTCTCTCACATAGACAGCTATGAAGAGTTTATTTCCAATATGAAGTCGAGAGCCGAGCAACAGAGCAGCTTTTCCATTTTTGCAGAGCCGGACAGCTTTTCGTTCAGAAATATTGAAAAAACTCCCGTGGATTTTGCCGAGGTTAAAGGTGTTAAGCCCGTCCTCGGCAACAACAAGGCGGTTGAAGCCGCAACCTCATATGAGGTTTCAAGCTATATTTTGCTGATTATCGTATTACTTGTCAATATTTTGATGTTCTCCGTTGAAAGAGAAAAGGGATTGTATATTCTTGTGCGGTCAACGGCAAAGGGCAGACTGTCAACAATAGCCTGCAAGCTCTTGGTTGTTTTGAGCGTTACGGCGGTTGTTAGTCTGCTGTTCTATGCGAGCAACATTATGACGGCAGGCACAGTCTACGGCTTTGGAGATTTGAGCCGCCCCGTGCAGTCGAGCAAGCTGTTTTTAAACTGCGCATTAAATGTTACAATGCTTGAATACCTGATTTTGTGGGTACTCGGCAAAACGCTTTTGCTCTGCTCTCTGTCAATGCTCACGGCTTTTTTATTCGTGGTTATCAAGTCCTCCGCAAAGACCTATTTAATCTTGGCGGCGGCACTGATTTTTGAATTTTCCTGCTTCATTTTCATTGACGGTAGCTCTGTGTTGGCTTCGCTAAAATTTATAAATATTTTCTACCTTATCAGCGGCAACAATATTTTCGGCTGTTATCAGAATGTCAATATTTTTTCACAGCCGATTAACATAATCACCGTTTTCATCGGCTTAGCTATAGCTCTCTCCGTTGTCGGAGTTTTGGGAGCGGCATTGGCGTTTTCAAGGCTGTCACAGCATAACGGAAAGCTCGTTTTGCTCGACAGGCTTATGTCACGGCTCGGACGGTTTAAGAAAATCAACGGAAGTGTGAGAATATACAGCGGCGAGGCTTACAAGCACTACAAAACCTCCTTCGCCCTCGTCGCAGTAATTATCCTCGTGGCTCTCGGCTTTGTCAGCTACAATGATGATTTGAGTATTATATTCAGAAGTCCTCAGGAAAGCGCCTATGACACCTATATGCAAACACTTGAGGGTGAGCTTGACGAGGAAAAGTATGATTTTATCGAGAGTGAAAGGGCTTATTTTGACGAGCTTACAAGAGAAGCCGAGGAGCTTTCAGCCGACAACACGATTTCGGTTGAGGAAAAAACGAACAGGCTCAATACCATTGATGGTATTTTAAGCATAAGAGGAATGGCATTTGAGGACATTTGCGCTCAGCTTGAATATGTTAATGAAAAGGCTGAGCTGACGGGCGAAAAGCCTGCACTTGTCAATGAAGTGGTGAACAAGCGGCTGACTATGGACACCTTTAGGGAGTGGGAGTATTTTGCTCTGCTCTTAGCCGTGGTTATCTTCTGTACCTCCAACATTTTGGCGATTGAATACAAGACCTCTATGGTTAACTTGATTTCGGCAAATAAGCACGGCAAAGCGAGGCTGTTGATTATAAAGCTCTTAACCGTCCTGATTACCACGGTGATTTCCTATATCTTAATCTATCTGCCGTATATGCTCAACTTTATCAAGACCTTCGGCACGGCATCATTTAATTTACCGCTTGCATATTCAAGAGATTTTTCGGCTCTGACAAGCGGCATAACCGTGGGCGGATATATTCTTGCTCTCGGCTTTGTTCATCTGCTTGCGGCAGTCGGCGCAACGGCTTTGGTCTATCTGCTCTCCTACATATTTAAAAATCAGTTTGTGACAATGATAATTTCAAGCGGCTTGCTCCTTATACCCTGCGTGGTGTTCATTGATAACAGCAAAATCCGTATGGTATCGGCATTTTCAAATAATGCTCAGACAGCCGTTATCGGCATAATCACCGCCGTTTGTCTGCTGATAATCGCAGTATCGGCTCTGATTATCTTTGTCCCCAAGCGCAAAAGTACGAAATTTATAATTTAAGTTTCAAGGCAAAAGAGGTTGTAAATATGGAATTAGCTTTAAATTGTATCAGCAAAACCTATAAAAAGGGCTCGGTAAAGGCGCTTGATAATTTCAGCGTTACCTTAACTCCGGGAGTATACGGCTTGCTCGGACCGAACGGAGCAGGCAAGTCCACGCTGATGAACATTATCACCGACAACCTCAATGCCGACGGCGGAGAGGTGGTTTACGGCGGTGAAAATATCAAAAAGCTCGGCAAGGATTATCGAGCCGTACTCGGCTATATGCCCCAACAGCAGGGCTTGTATGATGATTTCACCCTCAACCGCTTTTTGTGGTATATGGCGGCTTTAAAGGGCTTAAAAAAGAAAGAAGCCAAGGAAAAGATCACTCAGCTTCTTGAAACGGTTAATCTGACAGATGCCGCACATAAAAAGTTAGGCTCGTTTTCGGGCGGTATGAAGCAGAGAGCCTTGATTGCTCAAGCGCTTCTGAACAATCCCGAAATTCTCATACTTGACGAGCCAACGGCAGGACTTGACCCAAAAGAGAGAATTCGTATCCGCAATTTTATAAGTGAAATTGCAGAAGATAAAATCGTGCTCATTTCTACTCATGTTGTGTCCGATATCGAGTTCATTGCTAAAGAGATTATACTTCTAAAGCAGGGAAAACTTGTGTCACACGATACCTGCCAAAATCTTGTAAATGAAATTGCAAATAAGGTAGTTGAGATGGAAATTGAAAAAGAAGAATTAAAATATTTTCAGGATAATTATCGAGTTTCAAATCTCTGTCATAATGATGATAAAATCGTAGTAAGATTAGTAACAGATAATCCCCCTGAAAATCATAAAATAACAATTGCAAACCCAACCCTTGAAGATTTGTACCTCTATATTTTTGAACAAGGAATGTGATTTATTCCCTCATCACGGAAAAATGTGGGATAATTAAAAGTAAATATTGAAAAAGAGCATAGGAAGCTCCAAAATTGTAGTTGACAAGACAAACAATGGAGGAGAGAACCCTATGCTCTATTTTGATGATATCAAAGTCGAATTTGAAAGTCAAGAATTTAAAGGAACACATATGGAAATTAGCCCTAATAAAGATAAAAGCGTACTGTTTTTGGAGAGCGTAAGGTCAATGCAGACAGTCCGGTGTCCTTATTGCGGCGGTAGCGATGGACAAAATGGTTTCAGGCGGCGAAAGAAAGTGAGATTCCCGCATTGGTACGGTTTGCAGTTCAAAAAGAAAAACGGCTCCCCGGCTTAGCTGCCTATGATTCGCTATCTTTCTATTCCTTCTGTCCGTTCACCATCCCACAAAAAATCGTGATGAACCTCTTTTTTTATGCCTAAAATTCTTGTAGACTTGTTTTTCTTATGCTGTAATAGCTGGTTCTATGGCACACAAACATTATTTTAATCAAAGTACAATTCCTCCCAATTTGATGTAATATGCCGAGGTTTGCAGGGATAATTTGAGTATAACAGAAATGAGTATCACTTTTAATATTCCCTCAAAACACGCAAATCAGGGCAAAATGTAGCATATTATATTTTCCAAAAGTAGTCAAATAGTAGTCAGTTAAGGGGGTGCAGACTACTTCCAAAATCAACCGTATAACGATAGCTTTTGAGTAGGGGGTGCAAAGTGGATTTTTACTTGTTATAACTCAATGAGAGAATTATAATTTACCAATTTAAGCTATCGTTATTGGAGTTAAAAGATGATTTTATTATAGCATAAAAAACTTTTAGTCACAACAAAACAGCACTCATGTCGTAATGATGTGAGTGCATTTTTAATAATCAGATTTTTAGCAATGCAATTGTTGTGAAAGTATTATCCTCACAACTTACTGTGAAATCGCCTGAATATGATTCTGTAATATTTTTTAGAATTTCAATACCAAGTCCTTTATGATTTGGTTTTGTGGATTGTAAATTATCAATGTTATCGGTAATATTATGGTCGCAGTAATTGATGCATTTTACTACAAAGTTATTATCTTTAATTTGCGATGAAAGAATAATAAATACTTTGCTTTTATCGTTAGAGCTAACACAAGACTCTATTGCGTTATCAATTATGTTGGTAAACAATCTACAGAGATCTGTGTTTTTAATATTGATGTTATTTGGAACATTCAAGTTACTTGAAAACTCAATATGATTTGCTTTTATGGTGTCATATTTGTTAATCATAATGATGTTGACCAATTCGTTGTCACAGAATTTTCTGATTTTGTTGTTCTCAAGAGTTTCGGCCAAATCTTGGATAATTGCATTTGCTCGCTCGCTATTATTATTATTGTTATCATTAACCATAGCTTTTACGACTGTAATCATATTACTGATATCGTGATTCATTTTTCGTGTTTCGGCAATACTTACTTTCATTTTGTTGTAGTATTCAAGTTCTAGTTCGTTCTTTAAATTAGAAAGTTCGAGTGCTTCTTTTAAATCGTGATTTTCAGAATTTACAAGCAAAACTTTGTAAAGTGCGATGTCACATATAACCATACATATGATTGTTGCAAGGACAAAAATCCAAAGTATAATATTTGCACTTGTCGGTTCAAAGTTGTTATTGTTATATACGGAAATGGCGATTGCCGAACTGCACATAAGCTGTGAAACAATGATAATATCAAATTGCCACATTCTTGATGAATAATTTTTGTGCTTAAGATTTTTATCAAAAATTTTTTTGCATATTAAAAGTAAAATCCAAAGAACAAGAATAGCTACAACATTGCTGAGTAAATTTGCAACTTTATCGTCACGCAATGAAAATCCCATAAAAGTAAATAACGCCATAACCGAAAGTTCTGTTATACACATTGAAGCAAGGAACAGAACATAGGCTATTGTTTTCTGAGAGATTTTATCGCTGAAACAAGTGAAAAATGTTATGGCAATCACTCCGAATAAGATAATAGGTTTAAATGGATTAGCGTTAAATTCCTCGTTTATTCTGGATAAAAAAGAAATAATCATTGTAAAGACAAAGAACATTCCCATTATAATTTTGTAAATAGGTTTGTCCTTTTTTAATGTAAGCAGTTGCAGTGGATACTGAAGAAAAGTAGCAGTTGTAATTAAGTCTAATATAGTTGCAAAAACAAGTAACATTGTTTATCCTCCGAAATTCATAAGATATAAATTTTTAGCATTTTTAGCGTAAGAATCGCTTATCGGAATAATAGATCCGGTTGTCAAAGTAAATTGCCCTGATTGATAAGAGGCAATGTATTTGGCATTTACAATATAGCTCTGGTGGCATCTTGCGAAATATTCGGGCAACTCCTTTGGAAAATCAGAAAGTTTTTTGTAGCAACGATAGATTTTGTCGTCGGTGATAATTTCACAAACTCGTTTAGAACTTTGGATGTATAGGATACTGTCAATCGGAATCAGGTGTTCTTTAAAATCATAGGAAATTTTTAATTTTGCAGTTTTTTTCTTATATTCACTTTCGGCTTGTTTAATGAAAAAGTTCAGAATGTTGTACTGAATCGGTTTTTCAAGAAATCCCTGTGGAGTAATATGCTCATAAATATTTTCATAGTACACATTTCCATAGCCTGTTATAAAAATAATTTTTATGTTAGATTGATCTTTTTGAATATCTTCCGCAAGAAAAATTCCGTTGTCATCTTTGAGAACAATGTCAATAATCAACAAATCAATATTTTCTGAATGTATTACATTCAGAGCCTCTTCTCTGTTAATAGAAACAAATACTTCGTGTTTAAACTTATTTTTTATGTATTCTGCAATGCTATTTGCAATTGAAAAATCATCATCACAAACCAATATGTTCATATTTAATTCCCCCTAATTGGCCCATATTGTGAAAGTTTCTCTTAAAACTTATGCAATCAGTATATCATAATTTGTATAAAAATGAAAGATTTTATTTACTTTTGTAGAATTATGTAAAAAATAGGCGAGCTTATGTAACTTTTCGGGATAGTAAAACAATTGGTGATATTGTATAATTATTTTATTAAATATGCAAGCCTTTTGCATACTATGTCGTTTTGGAGGAGATTAAATGAGAAGATTATTAAAAAGTTTTACAGCCTTTTCAGTTATTGCAATGTTACTATTTAGCTTTTGCATATCTGTTGGTGCGGTAGAGGAAACACATAATTCGCAAGATGGCTTAGTTGCTTCTATCACAACAAAAAAAGACAGCTATGAATCAAACGAAGATATTGACCTAACATTTAAAGTTACCAATACCAATGATTTTACTGTTGAAAATGTATCTTTGGAAGCAATTTTACCAGAAAATTTTGAAGTAAAGGATAATAAAAAGCAGAATGTTGATTATGTAAGCCTGAAATCTGGTGAAAGTATTACTCTTGATATTGTTGCAATAAAAGTAAATAATACAGCAACTAAACCTGATAACACAAAAGCAACCGCTACTTCAAAATCAAATATAGAAGAAACAACAAAGATTTTGATTCCAGATGTACAGGCAGTAACTTCTGCAACGGATGGTGTAAGTAAAAACAGTGTTTTAGCTACACAAAATAGCAGTGTAAAAAGCGAAGAGTCCGTTAAAACAGGAAATAATATGGCAGTATTTTTGGTTGTATCAATTTGCATAGCAAGCTTTGCAGTCATTATTGTATTAAAAAACAGAAAGAATGTCAGAAGATACCTTTCAATAGTACTGTGTTTCAGTATTATTTCAGGTGTCGTAACAGTAGGCGGTATTTCAATGGTGAATGCTGCAGAAATGGAACAAAAATCATTTACAGTAAATAAAGAAATTAATGTATCGGAAAACAATTACACAATAAGTGGTGTAATTACATATAACTCATTTGATTCAGAAGAAGATAATATTACCAGAGCTGAATGGGCTGATATGCTTGTGCGTGAGTTTTCTATGAATACAGAGTTAGGTCAAAATGTAAAAGTCCCATATAATGATATTGAGAGTAGCAAATACAAAGATTCAATTGTAGTAGCATACTATTATGGTATACTTTTAACAGATGTTGATGAATATAATCCGGATGGATATGTTACCAGAGAATTTGCTACATATACTCTTAATAATTGTCTTGGCTTTGTAAATAACGAAACTTTAGTGTGTGACGATATTAAAGAATTGAAGTACCCTGAAGCATCGGCAGCGATGGTCGAAAGGGGGTTCTTTAACCTTGTAGACAACAAATTTGTGTCTGAAAAGGCTGTAACAAGAAGTGAACTTAATAATATTGTTGTATTGATTAAGAAAACTCTTGATAAGACAAAGATTGACACAAATTATGATAATACTGTAAAAATTGAAGATAGTGTTATCTCGTTTGATGGTTCACAAGTAAAGTCTATAAACAACAATGTAGTCACATTAAAATTAGATGATGAAACTTCAAGTTTAAAAGAAGGAGATGTGTTTGTAACACAAAATCCAAATAATTTAAATGAAACTGTAGCATACAAAATCAATAAGACTGAAGTTTCAGATGGAAAAGTAATACTTGATGTTACAGAACCTGAAATGTACGAGCTCTACGATAAATTAGATATTCAGGGCAAAATTCCATCCGGTATGACTGATTTAAAAAAATCAAAGAAAAGTGATAACAGTGTTTCAGCCGGATTTTTTAACAAGGAATCAATAGATATACAAGACACCATAGAGTTGGATGCAAATAAACTTAAATTTGTAAATAAGGAATTCAAAATAGGTGATGTAGCAAATCCAATAAAAATTAAATTGAACGGAAGTCTTGATACCCCTGAGTTAGAATACAAAATCTATACAGAAAAAGATACAAATTTGTTTTCGCTTAATCCCCTGCATATTAAAGATAACTTTGTTTTCTATATTGCCTTGAAAGATAAATTGAAGTTTAGTGGCACAGCACAAATTTCAGGAGGTATAGGTAAAGAAGGAACAGTTGAGATTGCTAAATGTCCTGTAAGAATATTGCCGACCATTGGTGTAAATGTTATAGTAAATTTAACAGTTAAAGCGGATGGTTCGATAACTTTTGAGTGTTCGGTAGAAAATAAAGTTGGTGTATTATGGGATAAAACAGGGTTAGAATTTATTAAAGATTTTAGCAAACCGGAAATTAAAGCAGAAGCGTCAGTAAACGCAACTGTCGGAATTGGTCCTGCTGTCGAACTTACCTGTGCAACGATTACAATCGGAGCAAAATCTGACATAGGAGCAAAAGCTAAATTATCTGTAGGTCTTACTCGAAAAAAAGACAATTTGTTTCACGGGGACATGTCATCATATTTTTATTTCAATGCCGGTGTATATGTTGATGATTCATTAAAGGGTATTTTAGAAATTTTTAATATTCCGACAAAAAAGAATTTTGAAATAGTAAATGAAGAAAACAGTCCATTGAAAATATCAACTCACATGGAGTGTGATACAGATATTCGTTTTATGGATAAGTGTAGCTACAGATATGTAAAGGGTACCGTTGTAGACAGTGAAACTTCTAATCCGATAAGAGATGCAAAAGTTGAAATTTATTCTGAAAATGCAGAAACCCCATTTGCCACAGTAATGACAAATGAATCAGGTGAGTTTGAATCGCTTATTGATGATGTTGACGGTTATTTTGTATTTAAAATATCAAAAGACGGCTATAAAGGATTAAAGTTTAATCTAACCCCAACAAATATTAGGCGTGGAGAGGATACCCATATGGGGAAGTGTAAATTAGTTGTATCATCAAGCAGTGAAAGTGAAGATAAAATATACTATTCCAATGTGATTCAGAAATACAAAGATAAAGTCTATTATTCTTCTTCAGAAGGATCACATGAGGGAATGAATAGACCTCGACTCGATTTTTCAAAAGTAAAACCCGACTATATAAAACTTCCTGTTAAAGCAAATGGTGGAGTCCAGTCATTTATCATATATAATAATAAGATATATTATCTTTGTAATTATACAGCAACTACCGGTACAAAAGGAAACTATACATCAGGTGAATTGTACAGATCAGATTTAGATGGTAAAAATGTTAAATTGATTTCATCTGATGTAACAAATGAATGTATGGAGTTGTCAAAAGGTAAACTCTATTTTAATACCGGAAGAAATTATGATGAAATTATTTATAACAGTTACGATATTGCAAATGACAGTATTACCAAGATTAACGATTATCAGAGTGTGGGTAAATTTCAACTTGGCTGGTTGTTCAGATATGAGCAGAGTATAGGTCAATATATGGAATTTGACGGTGGTTTGTATTATTATGCAAGGGAAGGAATTCTTGAAATTATCAATGGGGAACATGCAAATGTATATTATTACAGAAAAGATAAGAGTACAGGAAAAGTATGCCGAGTTGGCTACAGTTATGATCAAACTATAGCTACAGACTCTTATAAAGATAAACTCATTGATGAACTTTTGGAACACGAAAGTGAGTGGTTTGTGAATCAGGGTGCTACTGTAGGATATCACAGTGCACTTACTTTTAAGGATTTGAATTTCGACGGACGTCCTGAATTTATTATGGAGTGTGGCGGAGGCTCTATGAGAAATAATCCAGCTAACGTCTATTATTATTCAAATAATAAACTACAAAAAGCTAACGGTTCTTTCCAAGCAAATATTAAAGGATATTATATAAAGCAAACTGGTGAATACAGAATATTGGGCACTAGTTTCTGTCGTATTACAGAAGAAGATTGGTGGCTTGGTAATTATATTCTTTCATTTACTGGTACCGATGTGAGTGAAGATTATTATTCGTCTTATACATCTGAAAGAAATTTAGGTATGAAATATTATCGTTACGCTGATTCATATGGAGAATCAAAGGGTTGTGAAGAGATAACTAAAGACGAATATGATTTAATAAACTCACAGCAATTAAAAGGTTTAGTAGACATAAATATGACAAGTGATACAGTATGGTCGGAAGATTGGGTTAAATTGTCACAAACTGAAAAAAGGACAACTCTTGAAAAATTATATGATAGTTTTACATATGATAAATATTGATTGAGGTGGAAAATTATGAAAAACAAAACAACATTAGTTCAAGGTATAATTATTTGTGCACAGGGAATTTTATTTGATGTATTTTCTTTGTATGCTGCAGTACCTTTGTTGTGCAATCTTTGGTTCGGAGATCTTTATAGCGAAGAAAAAACAATAACTATGTTCTCACTTGCAATCTGGATAGGTGTTTCAATTGGTGCTGCAATAGCAGTAAATATCGGAAAGAAAAAGATTTTTGAATATTTCACAGAGCCTTCTGAGACAATAAATCAAAGTACCTCCAATAATTGCTGTACTCCAGGTTCATCTATCTTTAGGGAAAGCAATGCTGCTGTTGCAACCCCATCAAAAGGTGAGTGGAAGTGCCCAAAATGCGGAAAAATAAATTCTAATTATGTTGGTACCTGCGGATGCGGTCAGTTGAAAGAATAAGTTTTAATCATAGTTTGATTTAATATGTTATTTCCTATAAGCTGTATTTTTATCAGCTTATAGTTATCCAAAATAAGTTTGCTAAAAGCGTAGCGATGGTTAGTTGCTACGCTTTTGGCACATTACACAAGATAAGATATGGTATCAATTTAAAATATTTTAAGGAGAATATTTATGGAGTATGAGAATTTTGAAAGAGAAATAAAAAATAATAGGCAAAAGAAAAAAGCAATCATTATTACATTAGTAGTGATTGGTGTGCTAATATTAGTGTCAATTGTTTTATGCCTTACAGTATTTAACAAGCCTAATAAAGAACAGCTTATGAAAGAGGGATTAACTGATTATTTTGAAATCAACGATGAAGTCGGTAATATAGAGTCTGAGTTTAGGGGGAAGAATGGCTATATTACTCGTGATAACAAAGAAAAAGCGATTAGTGCAGTTGGGGAGTATGCTAAAAAATTATTTAACGACAAAGAAATTAAGGAATACAATGTAACCAAGGGTCAATCTGTATGGATACAGTTTAACAGTGGAATTGAGTATGTTTATGTGCCTGCTGTTGATGGTATGGATTCTTCAGAGGTATCTACTTATCAGCCTTGTCTTTCAACATATGATAATGACTTGCAAAAATATTCACAAGAATGTGTTGATCAATCAGCTGAGAATATTCAGAACACATTAGAAGATTATAAGTTTACTAATAACTATGATAATTCGGATGTTGATATTGAAAAATTATCAGATATTGGGAAAAATAAGATTGTAATATGGCACGGTCACGGCGGATATAGCGAAAAAACACATTCATTTATCGCCACAGGAACAATGCTTGATAGAAATGCCTTTTTATATGATGTGGACTATTATATAAAAAACATTAGATATACTGATGAATATCTTAATGGCGAACTGATTTTTACAAATTCAGGTCATGTAGCTGTTGGATATAAATTTTTTAATAATCATTTAAGTAATATTGACGGATGTATGATTTATCTAGGAGCTTGTAGTTCAGGCGTAGATGATACTTTAGCTAAAGCATTTCTTGATAAAGGTGCGTCAACAGTTATTGGAAACCGTGGCTCGATTTGTACTACATATAATCTATCCATGATAAAGACTATATACGAGCAGATGCTATGTGATACCGGTTCTGATAATCATTACGATACAATTCAAACTGCATTGAATTTTGCCTTCGATAAAAACGGTAAATATTGTTGCGAGGAAGATAAAAGTCATCCGATAATTTTTGGTGACAATAATTTTCGCTTGTCTAATAAAGAAACAGATAAAACCTTAAATTCGAACTTTGTGTCAGGTAAATATCTGATTTGTACAGGTGAAAAATATATTTGTGCTAAAAGTGACGCTATATATTACAAAGAAAACATAACTGCGAAGGAAAAGAAAATTTCTTCGGCAGATAATGCATGTAGTTTGTTATCTGATGGAAATATCATTTACTATGTTGAAGGTTCAAGTTCAAACTCTAGCAGTGGACAGGAATATGAAAAGAAAAAAGTTTATAAAACTACTACGAAAGATGGTAAGAGTGAATATCTATTTACTTCAGAAGGAAAATGTGAACTAATTGCATGTGAAAATAACAGTTTATATTATCTGGATGTTGCTAAGAGTGGAAACGATGATTATAAATACTTATTGAAAAAGTATGATATTGGTAAGAGTTCGGTTGTAAATACGATAGCAGACTGGTCGGATAAGGTATCATATTATGGGGATGATATAGCTTATTGTATAGATAATACTATATTTGTTAATGAGCAAGGCTCATTGTGTCTATACAATATTGATAAAGATGAATATACAAAGAAAATAAAATCATCTGATGGTGTAATATGTGACATTATAAAAGAAAAAATATGCTTTGAATATACTAAAAACGGCAAAAAGTATATATCTGCAGTAGATTCAAAAGGCAAAATGAAAACTTCGGCACAAGTTCCTGATAATTTTGATTTTCAAATTATGGATTACAACGGCAAATATGCTTTGTTTTTTAATACAGATCAATCAGATATGGATAAAATGTTTGACTTATATAAATTTGATTTTGAGTCAGGAAAAATTGAAACTTCACAAAATGAAGCAGGCAGATACAAAAATAAAAATTATTTTGTTACAAGAGATTTGAAAGAGCCGGAGAACATTTATTTTATGTATAATCTTGGTTTATATGATGAGTCAACTAACAAAATATTAAATAAAAAACATGACGATTTTGATTTTGATATTACAAAACAAATGTGGATTGTCGATGGTTATGTGGTTGATTGGAATTTTAACACATATAAAATATATAGCGAAACTATAGAAATGACTACCACACCTGTAAATTCGAATACGGATAACAAAGCTGATTGGAAAAATCTCTATGTAGATTATGTGAATTCTTTAGAAGAAGCATATGATGATATTTGGATTGTTGATATTGATGATGATGATGTGCCGGAGTTATTTGTACAGGGTAAATACCATGTAGCAGGTGCAATGTTATGTTGGATTGATAATAATAAGGTTAATTTTAAACCATGTGGACAGAATTTTGGATATAAGAAAAAATCAGGCTCATGTTATGCTTATACCGTGCAAATGGGAGGAAGTATGCTGATAGAATATACGTTAAACAACGGAAACATATCCGAACAAAAAGTCGCTTTTGGTTCGGAAAATAATAATTCATATACATGGAATAACAAAAGTGTAAGTCAAGATGAATATTGGAATAAGTTGAATGATTACACATCAGCATTTACTAACATCAATGTAGCTGACAATATTTCTAGAAGTCAATTTAGTACAGCTATTTCAGCATACTAGTTATAGAAATAAGAGGAGGTATATTCTATGAACAAAAATAGAAAAATTTTTATTATAATGCCAATTGTGCTTTTATTATTTTGTTGTGCTTTAGTTCCATGTTTTTTGCTTTGTAAAAATTCAAATGGGATTATATCAACTAATTCAGCGAAAAATGATAACGGAAAAATTGATGTTAAACTCTGCACATATGAGGATGTATCTTATGAGGATAATACGCTTTTTGTTAAATCTCAATTACTTATTGCAGCAGACGCGGAATACAGTTATAGTGACATAGAAAAAATTATTTCTAAGTATAATGGAAAAATTGTTGGCTATATTGAATTTACCAATGATTATCAGATAGAGTTTGATAAAATGGATTATGATACACTTAATAAAACCGCAGAACTGCTAAAAACATCACTTGATAAGTCAAATATTACACTCAATTTAGCTTATTATCAAGATAATGATACAGATAAAGTGCCAATAAATAAGTTTGAAAAAAAAGATAAGAATGGTAATTGGTGGCGTGATGCAATTAAACTTACTGATCTTGAGAAAGATAATAATTCATATCAGGAGGTTAAAATCGGGATTTTTGATACTTTATTTGATACGGAAAATCAGGATATTAGCTATGCAATAGATTCTAATAATATTTGGTTCAATGATAAAGAAAAAATAAATAAAATAGCCTCAGGTATGCATGGTACAGATGTCACTGGCTTTTTGGCTGCAAAGAAAAATAATAAATTTGGAATTGATGGAGTAGCGAACAATGTTAAAATATATGGCTATGCTTATAAAGGCAATATTCCCGATTATAACCCAGTTTCAATAATGGATATAAAATATTGGAATGCTAAGATGCTAGCAAAGGGTGTCAAGGTGATTAACATAAGTTCAGGTAATACAAAATTGCTTGTTGCAGCACAAAATGGTGTTGCTAGGGCAAAAAAAGCATTAAAAGAAGTTTCTGAGAGTTTGAGTACTTTTTATGGAAAATATATTGATGCCGGATATGAATTTGTAGTTGTAAAATCTGCAGGTAATGAAAATGGAATGCAATTTATCTATTGTACAGAATCAAAGGATAATCCTTACGGAATAAAAGTATATGATAGCAAAACGGATGGTTCTCTAAATAACTGTAAAAAAATAGAGGGAGTTCTTTATGATGCTCAATATGATATATGGGGAGCTATTTCAGATAGTAAGGTGAAAAATAGAGTTATCATTGTAGGCAGTTCATCAGAAGAAAATACAAGAGCTTATCATTCTGTTACAGGTAAAAGGGTAGATATATATGCTCCTGGTGAAAGATTAAGAAGTTTATCAGATGATGCGCCCTCTTATGGCACATCATTTGCAGCACCAATGGTTTCAGGAACTGTTTCGTTGATGTGGGGCACTAACCCTAATATTGAAGCCGAGAAAATCAAGTACTTATTAGTTACTTCAGCAACACAGCCAATTAAGGACGAAAATTATCAAATCAATTCTGATAATAGCGATGTTATTAAAATGTATAAATGTTTACTTGACTCGAAAAATTCTGTTGACAGAGCAAAGACATATAAATCAAAATCAGCTACTGCAAAGAAAGCTAATGGCATTATTTGCGGTATAGTTCGAATTTATGAAGATGGAACTATACTATATAATAAAGAAGATTGTTTGGTGTCAATATATAAAGATAACCATGAAGAAACTTTATATAAAGAACTGACAGCGGATAAATACGGTGAATTTGATACAGAAATAGAAACTGGAAACTATATTATAAAAGCAAAGACAAATGATGGGTCATATGAATCAGATGCTTATAAATTAAAAATAGATTCTGGAGATTCGCAATATATAGATGATTTATATATGTATAGAAGTAAAAATCAAATTATAGATAATATCAATTTTAAAAGTAATAAGTACTTAATTGAAGTTGATAGAGTCATTTATTATGTAGACAAAAATGGTTTGTGGAGAAATACTGGTAAAAGTGATAGTGAATTACTGTATAAATGTGAAGCTACTAATATTGCCTCAAATGGTGAAGTTATATACTATTCTGTGTATAATCATGACAGAAGAGATTATTGTGAAGAACTAGGACAAGAGATGGCATGGCATCAATATGATTTATATTGTTATGATCTTAGGACTTCCCTGAATAAAAAAATATTGTCATTTAATGAATGTGGAGAACCGATTTGTGTTTATAACAATAAGGTATACTATACAGATCAACCAGATGAATTTAAAGGCTATTCTGTTGAATCAGTACAAAAATTATATTCTTATGATTTAAATGAACAAAAAAGGGAACTTATTAGTGATAATGTCGACATAGCTATGCCATATAAGACAAATATTTATTATAGAAATAGAGTTACAACAGTAGATTATAGCAATGCTCCAATAATGTCTTGTGATTTAACAAGTGGTAAAGTCAGTCAAATAACAGATGCAGGTGTTTCATATTTTGACATAAAGGATGATACTCTTTTTTACGAAGAACAAGAACTTCAGGGTGATAATATTATATCTCCTAAAATGAAATTTACTGTACGCAAGTATGACTTATTAAGTGGAAACACAGAAACTTTATATAGTAATGTAGATGACTATATTTATTTACAGTATGTAGATAATAATTACATTTTCTATGCCTTAGATTCAAAAACTGACAATTATCGTTTGAATCTTAGTAATGGTGAAAAAACTTATGTTGATTCAAGTCGATGGTCTAAAAATAGTGTGCAAAGCGTGTATAAAATTGATGACGCAGCGTTGTATTATTCTAATACATATTTCTATTTTTATGAATTGAAAGACGGTGAAAATAAAACTGAAGAATATGAAAAGAGCTACAGTAATGTGTCAGAGTTGCTTTCGATTACAGATGATAGCATATTTGCTGTTTATCATGGTGGAGATTTTTATTTTTACGATATAGAAAGATTTCATTTTGATCGAAAGGTTAAAGAATAGTGAAAAACACTTTATTGTGTAGAAATTCGTGCCTACAAAAGATAAAGTAATAAGCATTTTAAATACAAATTATATTTTTAGGAGTTGCATTATGAATTTTAAAAAAATAACATTATTTTTAATTGCTACTGTAATACTGTTAACACTTGTTTCTTGTACAAATACTAATGATAAAAATACAAACAAGCAAATTATTAACTCTAATGTTGTAGAAACTAATGATGAATACACAAACAAACAAATTGTTAAGTCTTATGTTTTTAATAATAAATACGGTACATATTATACTGGCTCAAGCTTGTTTTTATTAGATGGAGAAAATGTTGTTAAAGTAAAAAGTAATACTGATTCTAAAAACGCAGACTCTTTGTCACCTTATTATTATCCGGGAATATGTATTGGTGAAACAATATATGGTCCAATTGGCGATATAAGAACTGCTTTATACAAAAGTAATTTTGTAAGCAAGGACACTGTAGAAACAACAGAATGGGTAACTAACGAAACCTTACTAAAAAGTTTTATATCACAAAAAGATACTTCTGATAGCTCATCGTATATGCGGAGCATTACTAATCTTCAATCCGATGGCCAGTATGTTTACTTTATAAATATACCACTAAAGGATTTTTGGCCTGTATATAAGAAGAACGCTTACAAATTAGGTAGGATTTCACTTGATGGTTCAAAAATAGAACCTTTTGGAGATATAATTGCAAGCACATATACATTAAGTAACAATTCATTGTATTATTATGATAATGGTTATACTTATAATAAAAACAGCAAAAATGAATATACAATTGATGACTTACGAATAGGAATTTACAAAGTGAATTTAGATGGAAGTAATAAAAAGTTGATATATAATGATTTTTTGAAAGCAGCTGAAGATAAAAGAGGAGAACTTGGCGCTACATATTGTAATAAATTGACCGCAATTAATGATAACTTATACTTTATAGATTATTCAGATAAAGGGAGAGGCAGAATAGCAAAAATTAAAAGCGACGGTAGTAGCTTAGAATATATTTGTGAAAACAGTGCTAACAGCTTTTCGTTAGATACGGAAAATAACAGACTTTTTTATGCAACTGGTAAATACGGCCTTAATCAATTTGAACCTAGTGAAGTTTATCAGGTTTCTCTTGACACAGGAAATGAGAAATTACTGTTTGAAGACTCAATGGATGCAGGGAGAAAAGAATTTTATTATTATAACAATTGCTTGTATGGTGTGTGTGATGCTTATCATGCAAATTCTTTATGTGGTGATATTTATAACTTAAGCACGAAAGAATTTAACAAGATCGGTAGTTACCCTGAGGAAGAACAAATTGATAACAGTTATGACCTTTTTGAGTCAAACAAAAGTAAAGAATACTATGTGTATTCAAAATAGGGCAGGAAATTTAATATGTTTATAGTATATATTTTTGAAGTGCCTATTATAGCATTTGTTCTTTTATTTGCATTAGTGGCAAATACAAATGTTGGGGAAATGGCTATAATTTTTGGAGGTATACCAATTATACCGATGTTGATTCTATGCGTATGGTCATTTGTTAGTTTTATTAATAAAATAAAGAATGGCGAAACAGGCAAGTTTGATAGCTTTCTTTTGTTTATTTTTTCGGTGATGTTTATAATAGCGTCTGTTCGCATATTTCAGTTTGGAATTAATAATCCTAATTTGAGTTTATGGGATATTACAATAGGTCAGTTGTTTTAAATAGGTGCACAAATATCGGGATATCATTAGTAAAAGATAATCGCAAATTGCAATAGCAAGTTGAAACAATTTTTTAAGAATATAATGTTCATTGAAGCAGATATTTGTAAGTCACCGCATCAAGTAATGTTGTAACAAACATTTAAGTAGCGTATATTCTATCTAACTGAGTTTCAAACAGCTCCTCAGGTGTGTGATAGTTAAGAATTTTTCTTGCAGTCGGCACCCCATAAAATTCTGTGTAAATAATAATCCTTCAAGCAATAACAAAACAGCGGACTGCGGTGTAATCAAGCCGGTATTCTGTCCTCAAATATTATCGATAACTGGCTCAAAACTATGTCCCAGTTTCGACATCTTTGTGTCCAGCGTTCGACAATCTTTTGCGACGCTAAATACAACATTTTGCGCAGGCTGTCATCATTCGTGAATGACGGCTTGTTCTTCGTAATCTGCCTGAACTGGCGGTTCAGCCCTTCGATAATATTCGTTGTATATATTATCTTCCGAACCTCGGGCGGATATGCGAAGAATGTGGATAGAATATCCCAATTTTCCTCCCAACTTTTTACGCAGGAGGGATAAGTTTTGCACCACTTGTCCTTGAACAAAATCAGGTTGTTCATAGCTTCTTCCTCGCTGATTGCTTGATATACTTTCTTGAGGTCAGCCATCAGCTCCTTGATGTGTTTGTAGCTGACAAACCTTGTGCTTGAGCGTATTTGATGAATGATGCAACGCTGGATTTGTGCGTTTGGAAAAGCCGCTTCAATAGCCTGTCTGAAACCTGTCAGTCCGTCCACGCAGAACAGAAATACATCTTTAACTCCACGAGTCTTGAGTTCGTTCAACACATTCAACCAAAATTTACTGCTCTCATTTTCGCCAATCCATATGCCGAGAATATCTTTCTGACCGTCAAGATTGATTCCCAAAACTACATACGCAGCATTCGTGATATACTGATGATTTTCCTTGACCTTGTAATGAATTGCATCCATAAAAACAAACGGATATACTGCTTCAAGAGGTCGATTTTGCCAAGCAGTCACATCGGGCATAATCTTCTCGCTGATTTTGCTGACAAGCTCGGGAGAGATTTCTACATCATACAGATTTTTGATTTGTTCGGAAATGTCACGCTGGCTCATTCCACAGGCATAGAGTGAGAGAATTTTCTCCTCCATACCGTCAGCATTGCGGTTGTATTTGCCGATTATTTTAGGTTCATATTCGCCGTTTCTGTCCCTCGGAACTTTGATTTCAAGCTCGCCCATCTGCGTTTTTACTGTCTTTTTCGAGTAGCCGTTTCTGTAATTTTTCGACTTATTGCTACATTCATCATTCGACACTCTTTCGCTTTTCTCATAGCCGAGTTCATCGGCAAGTTCACATTCCATAACCTCCTGAAGAATGTCCTTGAACATATCTTTCATCGCTGTCATCACTTCATCTGTTGATGTGAAATTCTGACTTTTTACAAATTCTCTCATCATTTCTGCCGGTGCTTTTGTCATTAAAAAACTTCCTTTCAAGCTTTGATTTTTCTATTCCCATTATTGCTTGAAAGGAAGCTTATTATTCACTTTTACACAAAATTTTCGGCGGTCTCTCTGTCAGTTATTTTAAATTTAATTTCAGCAACAAATCATTTCCAAAAATTTCAATATTGCACTTCATTTTACTACTAATAGTACAATAAAACAGATTTTACAATTATCTTTTACTCGCAAATTGCAATAGCAAGTTGAAACAAATCTTTTAATACCATGACAATTGAACTTGAAATGTGTAAGTTGCCACAATTAGGAGTGTAGTAACAAACATTCAGGTAGCATATGTCTTATCTGATTGCTCTTTGGTGCTATGTCAAATTTCAATTTCGGGTGTGTCTGACAGCTATATGAAATCCCTGCCGACACATAAATTCACTTACACAAACGGCAAGGTAACTAATATCACCGAATACGGCACCGACGGCACAGAGGGAAATCACCTTAACATAAGCTACAAAGCCGACAATACAACCGTGTTTACAGATAAGCAGGGACACAGCGAAACCCATATTTTTGATAACAGCGGTTCAACTGTTTCTGTCCTCAATTCAAATGGCTATGCGACTTCGTCCGAAAACACAGGACTTGTAATTAACAACAGTGCAAACGCATACACTAAAAACTACATCACAGAGTCCTCACAGCAGACAGAAGTTGGCGGAGGCAAATATTACTTCGTGTCAAACGGCACAAAGGGCAGTACCGCAAGTAAAGGCGGTAAAGTAACAGTCGATAATTCTGCCGCAACAGAAGAGGACGGTTACTATCAGTACCTCGGAACAACTTCACTCAAGGTTGAAAATCCGACAAGTGAGAATAACTCCGCATTCTTTACAGGCTTTGCTCATCAGTTCAAAGAAACAACTTTCAACGGCAAAGATGTAACTTTCTCCGCATATGTAAAAACAAAGAATGTAAAGCAAATTTACAGTGGCGGCTCAGTCGGAGCAATCCTCAAAGTTAAGTGCCTTGATTCATCAGGCAAGACTGTAAAAGAAATCAACAGTATTGGACTTACAGGCACACTTGATTGGCAGAGAATCAGCGTAACAGCAAATGTGCCGAGTACAACAGCGTCAATCCGTGTTTATGGATTGATAAGATATGCATCGGGTACAGCATGGTTTGACTGTATCCAGTTTGAAGAGGGTAATTGTGCCAACAACTTCAACGCTCTTCAAAACAGCGATTTCAGCTCAAATGACAACTGGCTCACAGAAGAAAACAAGAGCATTTCAGCCAACAAAGGAACTGTAACAATAGGCGGTACAGCAGGTGCATTTGATGATGAAAATGCCGATTCATCAAGCGATGACTCGACAGATGAAACACAGCCGTCAACATACACGAAAACCGTTACAGAAACTGAACCTAATGACAGTATCACTACATATGATGATTACGGCAACGCAATCAAGTCTGAACAGGGATTTGTAACAAGAACTGTAAAGAAAACTTATGAAGTTGAAGAAAATGAAACAACGGAAGAAGTCACAAATCCAAGTGATACTGATAATTCGGCTGATGACGATTCGGATACTTCATCTTACGATAACTCTTTAGGCAACAAATATATCTATCAGAATATCAAAGTAGGCAGAGCGGGAGTATCGTTTAAAATTAACGGTACAGCAAAGTCAAATTCAGTTCCGCTTTCAAATGAAAACAGAACATTTGGCATTGCACTCAATATTTACTACAATAACAGCAGTACACCTGAATTCCATTATCAGAACTTTAGTGCTGACACAGACGGTTACCAGCAGGTATCACTTTCTGTTACTCCTGAAAAAACAAATGAAGTTGTAAATTATATTGCATTTGCGTTTGTTTACGGTTATAATGAGAATGAAATGACGGTTGATAATGCGGAAGTAAACATTTCACCGTTAATTCAAAGCTCCGAAGATTCTAAGAATGAAACTTCTGAAAAAGAGGCTGTTGACGAAGAAGTCTTATCTGAAAGTATTGATAAGTCAAAGCCGTATATGCAGACAAGTTCAGAATATGACAGCACAGGTAATTATGTAACCGCTGAAACCAATGAACAGGGAAGTACAACACATTATGTTTATGATGTCAACGGCAATGTAACTTCGATTACTGATGCAGATGATAATGTGACAAGCTACGCATATGATTCATCAGGCAACCTTACATCTGTTAAAAACGGTGATTCTGAAAACTCATATACATACAGCGGTTTAGGCTCTGTATCAAAAATTACTCATAACGGTTTTAGTTATTCATTTAATTATGATGTATTCTATAACCTAGTTTCAACAAGAATAGGCAATGTTGCAATTACAAGCAATACCTATGATAGTAACGGTAATCTTACAAAGACTGCTTATGCAAACGGTGATTATCTTGAATATGCTTACGATAACTATGGCAATATTTCTGTAATCACAGGTGAAACAGGTAAAATTGCCGAGATGATTTACAACAAGCAAGGTCTTGTTACAAAAGCAGTTGATTATTCAAGCGGTGAAACCTCATATTACTATTACACATTTGACGGTTCGCTTGAAAGAGAATACCGCACATCATCTGACGGCAGTCTTACTCACTATATTATTACAAACGCTGACGGAAATACAGTTGAAAAAACATCCGTAAACGGTCAGACTAAAACTATCACTACAGGTACTGATAAAGACGGAAAGTCGTTTGTAAGCAATGACGGTGTAACTAACGAAACATCAACCGATGATTTCGGCAGAACTACACAGGTCAGAACTGTACGCAGTGACGGTACTCTTGTATTTAATACAGACTATGAGTATGCAAACGGCAAGGCTGAAAATTCAACAACTAACCTTGTCAGCAAGTACAGTCAGTCATACGGCAGTGACAGCGTTTTATCCTACGATTATTCTTATGATGCAAACGGTAATATTACCGAGATTAAGCAAAACGGTAAGCTTACAAACAAGTATGTTTATGACAGCCTTAACGAGCTTAAAGAAGAATACGACTATGTAAATAAATTTTACATTAACTATTCCTATGACAGAGCAGGAAATCTGCAAAATAAATATGAACAGGTTCTTGATCCCACCTACGGTTATCCGACAGGAACGCAGAACGGCAATACTTATGAGTACACCGATACAAGCTGGAAGGATAAGCTGACAAAGGTTAACGGCAGTAATATTTCATACGATGCAAACGGCAATCCGCTTTCATACCGTGACGGAATGAGCTTTGAATGGGAGAACGGAAGAATCCTTAAGAATATAAACACTTCCGATAAAGCCATTCAGATGAGTTATGATTCAAACGGAATGAGAACGCAGAAGTCTGTTGACGGAGTGAAAACTAATTATTATTACGACAGCAGTAATAACCTTTTCGCACTCACTCAGGGCAGTGATACGCTGTTCTTCTATTACGATAATTCGGGTGAAGTAATGTCAGTTTCCTGCAATGGTACTATGTATTACTACATCAAAGACCTGCAGGGCGATATTACCGAAATTGTTGATAAGGACGGCAAAGCAGTCGCAGAGTATGCCTACGATGCGTGGGGCAATATGCTCACCGAAAACAACGGCACACTCGCAGTTGGCAAACTGAACCCATTCCGCTATCGCAGTTATGTTTATGATGAAGAAACAGGCTTGTACTATCTCCAGTCCCGCTACTACGATCCATTTACAGGCAGATTTTTGAATGCAGATATTTTTAATGACACTGATACAAAAACTTCATTAAGTACTAATATGTATGCATACTGTGAGAATAACTCTGTTAATTATGTTGATAGCAATGGAACAAAGACAACTATAGGACCTGTTAAAAAAATAAAATATAATAGAAATAAAGTAGTAGCCTATGCTAAAAAATGGTACAATGGCAGGAATGGACAGTACTATAGTTACGGTCAGGATTGTACTAATTTTGTTTCACAGTGTTTATATGCTGGTGGAATACCGATGACTCTGGGAAGTAAGTCTAGTACGTGGCATTCTTTAATAACCGGCAAAACAGGTATTAATCAGCCGGGGATGAATCCTAATTATAGATATTATTGGGATGTCAGTTTGCCGTGGAGTTTGTGCCCCAGTAACTATAATTATTTTAAAAAAGATAAATATTGTAAAGGGCGTATAACCATGAAAAATAAGACTGATGTAAAAAATACATCACTTCGCATTCAAATTGGTGATCCTCTTTATATGGATGATGATGGTGACGGTAAACCCAATCATGCAGTTATTGTTACTAAGGTAGATAAAAAGAATAAAAAAATATATTATTCAGCCCATACTAATTCGTATTATAATAAATGTTTGGATGAATACAAATTTAAAGGTAAGAATAAAGTGTATGCATTAGCCTTAAAAAATAATATCTGAACAATTAAACTTGTAGAAAGTTGTGATTAAATGAAAAAAGTGGTAACGAGATTGATGATTATATTTATTGCCGTATTATTTTTATATTTATCATATGGCTTCTATTTGTCACTTAAAATTAACAATATAATTTCTAATGCTCTTAATAATGAGGTATACGATAGTAAAATGTCATCGTGTATCAGTAAAGAAAATTATGATTATATAAACCCTATTCAACCGAAGTTGGAAGAGGGACATGATAATTTATCAAAAGATGTCGAACATTCATTTTCTATAGTATTTCCTTTTATCAATAGCGTTTCGTATAATTATACATATACCGTTACGGACGCTGATAATGGCGAGGTGCTTTATTCTTCCATGGATAGTAAGATGAAATTAACAGTTACATACGGTATGTTTAGTATCTTTATACAAGATACAGAGGAGATTTACTCCACATAAATTTAAAACAAGTATGTTTATGACAGTCTTAACGAGCTTAAAGAAGAATATGATTATGTAAATAAGTTCTACATTAACTATTCTTATGACGGAGCAGGAAACCTGCAAAATAAATATGAACAGGTTCTTGATCCAAACTACGGTTATCCGACAGGAACACAGCATGGTAATACATACGAGTACACCGATACCAGTTGGAAAGACAAACTAACAAAAATCAATGGTGACAATATTACCTACGATGCAAACGGCAACCCGCTTTCATACCGTGACGGAATGAGTTTTGAATGGGAGAACGGAAGAATTCTCAAGAAAATCAACACTTCCGATAGTTCTATTCAAATGAGTTATGACTCAAACGGTATGAGAACACAGAAAACCGTTGACGGAGTTAAGACCAACTATTACTACGACAGCAACAAAAATTTAATTGCTCTTGTAAAGGGTAATGATACTCTGTTGTTCTACTATGACAGTGACGGAAGTGCAACCTCATTCTCATATAACGGTACAATGTACTTTTATGTGAAAAACTTGCAGGGAGATGTAGTAAGAATAATTGACCTTTCGGGTACAGAAGTCGCAAGCTATGTCTATGACGCTTGGGGCAACATAAAAGATACCAAAGGCGAGCCGACAATTCGAGAAATAAACCCGATTCGCTACCGTGGCTATGTTTATGATACCGAAACTTCACTCTATTATCTCCAAAGTCGCTACTACGATCCATTCACAGGCAGATTTTTGAATGCGGACATTTTTTATGATACTAACACAGAAACTCCGTTGAGCACAAATATGTTTGCTTATGGTGAGAATAATCCTGCTAATAGCATAGACCCTTATGGGACTCTTACGATCACAATAAGAAGATGGATGATTGCTGGACCCATTGATGCGTTATTGATGGCTATACCCGGAATTGGTGCTGTATTTGCACCCGTAAAAGCCATAGCAAAATCTACTGGAAAAAAACTGTTAAAATCAAAATTAAAAACTCCAATAACTAAATTTATAAAATTCATAGCTAAGAGTGCTAAAAAAATGATGTCACTACTTAAAAATGTAATAAGAAAGATACCTCATTTTGGCAAAAAGATTCTATCAAAAATTAAACTCAAAAAATTTGAAAATATGATAGCAGGAGCGACGAACTCAGCGATAGTAAATAAATTCTTAAATTTTATAATTGAAGATGTCGATATAGTGTTATCAGTCGGCGGAGCAATTTCCGGCATTCTAGATTATATATTTGATAAAAGTATAAATAATGTTATATGGGAATTTAAATTATGGTGATAAAAATATCATGTAAATACATAAAAGATAATGCTTTTGATATTACAGTTGGGCAGGAGACACACACAATTACCCACGAAAACAATCAGGCTGTTTTTAAGTTGAGCGAATCAAAAAATTACAATATTGAAATTTGCAAAAAGTCTTGCAAAAGCAATCATTCTTTCAGTAATATTTTGATTTTCTTTTTCACTATGATATTGCAAGGCATTTTCAATATTCTATTGATGAACACCGATTCAAAGTGGTATAATAAATTAAGTCCTTATATTATTAAAACTAACTTTAATGTTTTCATAGATAAAGATACCGATTTAGAATTTATTTACAACGAAGGATATTTTTATTATGACAGAAAAACTAAAAAGTTGCCCACGATAAGTTGGATAGATTGCGATAATATAGTTCTTGTTAAAACGGAATATACCATAGATAAGGTCAATTTGACCAATGCATATTGTAAATATGTTAAGAAGTTTATTTCTTGTGCATCAGTTTGTGAGCTGATATTCTTATTGCTAATACTACTTGCTGTTTCTTACAATAATTTTACAGCAGCTATCATTTGCTGTATACTTTTTGTTTTGGTAATAACTATTCAAATTATTGTTTTTAAAAAAGAGTTTATGAGATTAAAGAAAATAGGTGATGTGCTTTAATTTTAACCCCAAAATACTTTATGTATTCCTGTGTTTCTGTATCTTAGTGTAGCTTTTTGTTATTTTCTATTTTAACTTGCTATGTAAAGAAATATTGGCTCATATGACGGGAGCAGAACAACGCAGGTTAGAACTGTTCGTAGTGACGGTGTTCTTGTATTTAGTACCGATTATGATTATGCAGACGGTAAGGCTGAAAATTCAACAACTAATCTTATCAGCAAGTTCAGCCAGTCATATGGCGGTGACAGCGTTTTATCTTGTGATTATTCTAATGGCAGTATTGCTGAGATTAGACAGAACGGCGAACTCAAACTTATAAATAAATATTCTTATGACAGCCTCCTATGATAATTTCTTTATTATCATAGGGGGTGATTTTTTTTATTGTACATTTTGGGAGATTAGTTAAATGAATTTATCTGACAGCGAATGCATAAAATAGCGATAAAATAGTTTGACTAATATATTATATTGTGTTAAAATTATGCGAAAAGGAGGGTGACAGCTCTATGGAACAATATATGCCGATAGTGTGGATAGGCTTTGCAATATTCATGTTGCTTTGCGAAGGCTTTACAACGCAGCTTGTGTCAATATGGTTCGTTCTCGGCTCGGTTTGTGCCGCAGTAACTACTATATTCACAAGCGACATAACAATCCAGTCGGCGGTGTTCCTTGTTGTGTCACTTGTATCGCTGATTGTGACACGACCGCTTGTAAAACGCTTTAAAAGGCGTAACAAAACAACGGGAACAAACGCAGACCGCTACATCGGTCAAGTCGGATTTATGCTCACAGATTTAACCGATATTTACAAAACAGCACAGGCAAAGGTCGGTGCGGAAACTTGGACTGTAAAGTCTGACAAAGCACCGCTTTTTAAAGGAACAAAAGTTAAGGTTCTTGCAATCGAGGGCGTAAAGCTCATAGTAGAACCCGTAACAGAATGAGAGGTAAATAATGTTAGGACTTATTATTTTAGGAGTTATCCTTTTAATCCTGCTTATAGTAATTGTAAGCAATGTCAAGGTAGTACCGCAGGCACACGCATATGTAATTGAAAGACTCGGAACATATCATGTAACATGGTCAACAGGCTTGCATGTAAAAATTCCGTTCATCGACAAAATTTCAAAAAAGGTTTCATTAAAAGAGCAAGTGATCGACTTCCCTCCACAGCCTGTAATCACAAGAGATAACGTTACGATGCAGATTGACACGGTTGTGTATTTTGAAATTACCGATCCAAAGCTTTATACTTACGGTGTAGAAAGACCGCTCAGCGCTATTGAAAATCTTACTGCAACAACATTGCGTAATATCATTGGTGATCTTGAGCTTGATAACACACTTACATCCCGTGATACAATCAACGGTAAAATCAGAGTGATTCTTGACGAGGCAACCGATGCATGGGGCATTAAGGTAATCCGTGTCGAGCTTAAAAATATTCTTCCGCCCCGTGAAATTCAGGATGCGATGGAAAAGCAGATGAAGGCAGAGCGTGAGCGCCGTGCAAGAATTCTTGATGCAGAGGGTGAAAAACGCAGTCAGATTCTCGTTGCAGAGGGTATGAAGGAATCTGCAATTCTTAAAGCCGACGCTGTTAAGGAGCAGAAAATCCGTGAGGCGCAGGGTGAAGCTGAGGCTATTCTCACAGTTCAGAAAGCTAATGCCGACGCACTTAAAATGCTCAATGAGGCTTCTCCTACCGATAGAATTATTCAGCTTAAATCGCTTGAGGCATTCGGTAAAGCCGCTGACGGCAAGGCTACAAAGATTATCATTCCTTCAGATATTCAGGGACTTGCGGGTAGTGTTACCGCAATTAAAGAACTCTGGAAAGATGATGTGCCAAAGGCATAAAGAATGTGAAAATTACGGCAATTTTTCGGGCACAGAATTCTGTGTCCGATTTGTTACATAAAATTGTGGGGGATAGAAAATGCAATTTTTACTCGACCTGTTGTGGTACTTCGTAATTTTCTCGTTTTTTGGCTGGGTGGCGAGCAGTTTTCGTTCGCTTCTTCTTGAGAAAAAATTCAGTAACAACGGTTTTTTGACATCACCGTTTTGCCCTATGTACGGATTCTCGGCGGTTATTTGTTATACGGCACTAAAACCGTTTGAAAACAGCAAGCTGATTTTATTCATCGGTTCAACTCTGATATTATCTGCACTTATGGTTGTGGTCGGTGTGCTTGTAGAAAAAACTCTCAAATTCAAGCCATGGGATTTTTCTTCGTCGAAATTCAGCATAGGCAATTATATAACTTTTCCTTATGCACTTTTCCTCGGATTGCTCGGTATGCTGCTTGTCGGATTGATAATTCCGGTGCTTCGCACAGCCGTTGAAGCAATTCCTTTCTGGGTAAGTCTTATTCTTGTTCTTTGCTTCTGCGGAATTATTGTAATTGATTACGTTTTTTCAATGATAACAACAATCCGTCTGCTCAGAAGAATTGCAAAGCTTAAAAATTCTTCTGAGCTTATGGATAAAGGTGCAACAGAGGTTGAAATTCAGGAACTTGAAGAAAACTACAACCGACTTTTTACAGAAAATATTTTAAGAAAAAGACTTGCACACGCTTATCCAGATCTCACTCATATGGCTTATGTAAAGCAAATTAATGCAAAAATCGAGGAGATTAAGCAGGATAATATGAAAGAATATACACAAACCTTTGAAAGCAAAGAGGACAAGCCGTTTGCTTACGGATTCTGTTTTACGAAGCTTTTTTATCTGTTTGTGATCGGTTCTTTCATCGGCACGATTCTCGAAACAATATGGGCGTTCTGCGTTGACGGACATTTTGAAATGCGTGTCGGTATGGTTTACGGTCCGTTTATTCCTGTTTACGGCGGCGGTGCGTGTTTTTTGACAGCCGCTTTGTATAAGCTTTACAAGCTTAATGATACGCTTGTTTTTGTTATAAGTGCTTTTGTCGGAGCAGGTTTTGAGTATTTCTGTTCGTGGTTGCAGGAGCAGATGTTCGGCACGGTTTCATGGGACTACAGTGACACTCCGTTTAACCTTGACGGCAGAACTAATCTTATGTATGCCCTTATTTGGGGATTTCTCGGTCTTGTCTGGGTGCGTTATCTGTATCCGTGGACAGCAAAGCTTATTGAAAAAATCCCTAAAAGAGCAGGTGCAATTATTACAACATTTCTGATTGTATTTATGGCATTCAACGGCTTTATGTCCGTAACAGCTACGGCAAGATGGACTCAGAGAACAGAGGGAGTGCCTGCGTCAAACAGCTTTGAAGAATATCTTGATGAAAAATTCGATAATGAAAAGATGGAATTTCTTTTTCCCGGTATGAAAAAGGCTGCAGAGGCGGGAGTTACAACCGAGGGCGTAATTTCCAATGAAAGACCGTATCTTAATGCTACAGATCCCGATAAAGGCACAAAAATCGAACAGGGAAAAGATGTTTCCGAGATTGATTGATATCTTGAAGTGGCTATGCTTTGCACAGTCACTTTTTGCTTTTTGGCGGTATTTTAAAAATAATTTCGCCTGACTATTGAATTTTAACCGATTTTTTTATATAATTAATTAGTAATGCTTTATTTATGTCGATTCAAAGCATAAATTGGCATATTTGTCCTGACTTTGTCTGCCCACGGCACGGTTTTTGCGGCAATTTATCAAGTGGGCGGAAAGGCTATGAGTAGTTATGAAAAAGGTTGCAATTATTATGGGCTCCGACAGTGATTTTCCCGTAGTATCAAAGGCTGTCAGTAAACTCAAAGAATTTGGCGTAGAGTATGAGGTTCATGTAATGAGCGCACACCGTACTCCCGATGCGGCAATTAAGTTTTCTGCAGAGGCTAAAAAGAACGGTTTTGGTGTAATCATTGCCGCAGCAGGTATGGCGGCACATCTCGCAGGTGTTCTTGCGGCAAAAACAACCCTTCCTGTGATAGGAATCCCATGCAAGTCGGCTCAGCTTGACGGTATGGATGCTCTTCTTGCAACAGTTATGATGCCTACAGGAATTCCGGTTGCAACAGTAGCAGTTGACGGTGCGGCTAACGCTGCAATTCTTGCCGTTGAAATGCTCGCACTTTCCGACGATTCTCTTGCAGAGAAGCTTGAAAATATGAAAGCTGATATGGAAAAAGGCGTTGCCGAAAAAGACAAGGCAATGCAGGCTAAGGTGGCAGAGCTTTGATTAAGAACTATGTAGATATTGACACAAAACTTGACAAAGTAAATGACGAGTGCGGTGTGTTCGGTATTTACCGTAATGATGACGATATCGATGTTGTTGCCGCCGCAAATGACGCACTCTACAGCCTTCAGCACAGGGGACAACAGAGTGCAGGTATCACCGTGAATAAAGACGGTGAATTTACAACTGTCAAGGAACTCGGCATGGTGTCCGAGATTTTTACGCCCAAAGCACTTGAAAAGCTTCCGAACGGTAAGATTGCAGTCGGTCATGTCCGTTATACTTCATCGGAATCACTCGACCGTGCATCTAACCAGCCGCTTGTTATGCGATATATTCAGGGTTCAATCGGTATTGCAAGCAACGGCTCAATTACAAACTTCAATGAAATAAGACAGGAGCTTGAAACAGGCGGCGCTGTTTTTCAGTCCAATTCTAATGCTGAAATTATGGCTTATGTTATCGCAACCGAAAGATGTGTAACAGACACGCTTGAAGATGCTGTTCTTTCTTCAATGAGAAAACTCAAGGGCGCTTACTCAACTGTAATTTGCGCACCGAGCCGTCTTATCGGCTTTCGTGATATGCACGGATTTCGTCCGCTCTGTATCGGCAAACTCAAAAACAGCTGGATTTTCACTTCAGAAAGCTGTGTTATCGACAGTCTCGGCGGTGAATTTGTCCGTGATGTTGAGCCTGGCGAAATGGTAGTAGTTGACGAAGAAGGCTTTCACAGCTACAAATTAAAGCTTTTGCCCGATAAAACATCTTTCTGCCTTTTTGAATATGTTTATATTGCAAGACCGGACAGCGTAATCAACGGTGTCTGCGTACATAATGCAAGATTCAAAGCCGGTGAACTTCTTTATGACGAGTTCCCGATTGATGCAGATATGGTGTGCGGTGTTCCCGATTCGGGACTTATTGCCGCACAGGGTTATGCAAAGGCTTCGGGTATCCCGTTCAGCACAGGTTTTGTCAAAAATAAATATATCGGCAGAACAGTAGGTTCTGGTAAAGATAAAAAGAAAAGACTTCTCAGAACAAGACTTACCGCTTTGAAGGCTAATGTTAAAGGCAAGAGAGTCGTTATTATTGATGACTCAATCGTCAGAGGCGAAACATCAAAGCATATTGTTCGTCTTATGCGTGAGGCAGGAGCTGCCGAGGTGCATATGCTCATCAGCTCACCGCCTTTTGTATGTCCGTGCTACTTTGGTGTGGATATTCACGATAAAGAAAGCCTTATTGCAAACAAGTTGACAACAAGCGAAATCTGCGAATATATCGGTGCAGATTCACTTGGTTATCTTAGTATAAACAGTCTCAGAAAAATTGCTGAGGGTGCAAATATAGAATTCTGTGACGGTTGTTTCACGGGCAGCTATGACGCTGAAATTCCGAGAACAATCTTTGTAGATAAATACGCTAAAAAAATTAACAGAAAGTGACGGAGTGATTACAATGAACAACAGCTTTTCCGAAAGCTACAAAGCGGCAGGTGTTGATGTAACAGCAGGCTATAAGTCTGTAGAGCTTATGAAAAAGCATGTGGCACGCACAAAAATTGACGGTGTTATTTCAGGCATCGGCGGTTTCGGCGGACTTTTTGCCCCTGATTTCAAAGATATGGAAGAACCTGTACTTGTCAGCGGTACTGACGGTGTAGGTACAAAAATCAAGCTTGCTTTTCTTCTTGACAAGCATGACACAATCGGTATTGACGCAGTTGCAATGTGCGTAAACGATGTAATTTGCTGTGGAGCAAAACCTCTTTTCTTCCTCGATTATATCGCAATCGGCAAGAACTATCCCGAAAAGGTAGCTGAAATTGTATCAGGCATTGCAGAAGGCTGTGTTCAGTCCGGCTGTGCTCTTATCGGCGGTGAAACTGCAGAGCATCCGGGTCTTATGCCTGTTGATGAATATGATGTTGCAGGTTTCAGCGTTGGTATTGCAGACAAGCCAAAGATGATTGACGGTTCAAAACTTTGTGAGGGTGATGTACTTTTAGGACTCCGTTCTTCGGGTGTTCACTCAAACGGTTTTTCGCTTGTCAGAAAAATCTTTGATATCAACGAGAAAACAATCAATGCCGAGTATCCTGAGCTTGACAAAACTCTCGGTGAAACATTGCTCACTCCTACAAAAATTTATGTAAAACCTCTTCTCGCTCTTATGGATAAGGTTGATGTAAAGGCTGTTTCACACATTACGGGCGGCGGTTTCTATGAAAACATTCCCCGTATGCTTACAGACGGTCTTTCTGCCAAAATCAAAAAGGACAATATTCCTGTTCTTCCTATTTTCAAGCTTATGCAGAGAGTAGGTAACATCCCCGAGCACGATATGTTCAACACATTCAATATGGGTGTAGGTATGATAATCGCCGTTGCCAAGGAAGATGCAGACAAGGCTCTTGAGGTTCTTGCGGCTAACGGTGAAGACGCTGTTGTACTCGGTGAAGTAATCAGCGGTAATGACGGAGTAGTGTTTGAATAATGAAAAATATTGCAGTTCTTGTGTCGGGCGGCGGCACAAATCTTCAGGCACTTATTGACGCTCAGAACAGGGGAGAGATTAAAAACGGAAAAATCTCTCTTGTTGTGTCCTCAAATCCAAACGCTTATGCACTTGAAAGAGCAAAAAACAATTCGATTGCAACTGAGGTTATCAGGAGAAAAGACTATGCCGAATTTGATGAGTATGATTCTGCTGTGACCGAGCTTTTGAAATCCAAGGATGTTGACCTTGTTGTTCTTGCCGGTTTTATGACAATTCTCGGAAAGCAGTTTATTTCTGCTTTTGAAAACAGAATAATCAATATCCATCCGTCGCTTATTCCGTCATTCTGCGGCGAGGGATATTACGGACTCAGAGTTCATGAGGAGGCTCTTAACAGAGGCGTCAAGGTAACGGGTGCTACCGCACATTTTGTAAACGAAGTGTGCGACGGCGGTCCCATTATCATTCAGAAAGCCGTTGAAATTCAGAACGGTGACACACCTGAAATTCTTCAGAAAAGAGTTATGGAACAGGCTGAATGGAAGATTCTTCCAAGGGCGGTTTCGCTTTTCTGCGAAGATAAAATTATAGTAAAAGACAATAAAACCGAAATTCTTGACTAACGGAGGAAAAATATGAAACCTGTATCACTTTACAATGACATTGCTTCAACTTCATATCCGGGCAGAGGCATTGTAATCGGCAAAAGTGCAGACGGCTCAAAGGCTGTTATTGCATACTTCATTATGGGCAGAAGCGAAAACAGCAGAAACAGAGTGTTTGCAGAAACCGAGGACGGCATCAAAACTCAGGCTTTTGATCCGTCAAAGCTTGTTGATCCGTCACTTATCATTTATTCTCCCGTAAGAGTTCTCGGCAACAAAACCATCGTTACTAACGGTGACCAGACAGATACTGTTTATGACCTTATGAATGAAGGTCAGACATTTGAACAGTCACTCACAACAAGAGAATTTGAGCCTGACGGTCCTAACTACACTCCTCGAATTTCAGGTATCGTTGAGTGCGAAAACGGCAAGATGAACTATGCAATGTCAATTCTCAAAAGTGCAGACGGCAATCCTGATTGTTGCGAAAGATATACATTTACATATGACAAGCCGATAAACGGTCTTGGCAGATTCATTCACACATATATGAGTGACGGCAATCCGCTTCCGAGCTTTGAGGGTGAACCTACACTCGTAGAAATCGGTAACGATGATATTGACACATTTGCCGAGAAAATCTGGAATTCTCTCAATGAGGATAACAAGGTTTCACTTTTTGTACGCTATATTGACATTGCTTCAAATAAGGCAGAGTCAAGAATTATCAATAAAAACAAGTAATTTATTTTTCGGAAAGGATGAATCCAATGAACGAACTTGCTTTAAAATACGGCTGTAACCCGAATCAGAAGCCTTCGAGAATTTTCATGCAGGACGGCAAAGATCTTCCTGTTGAGGTTCTCAACGGCAAACCCGGTTATATCAACTTTCTTGATGCATTTAACTCATGGCAGCTCGTAAAGGAACTCAAAGCGGCAACCGGTCTTCCTGCGGCTGCGTCATTCAAGCATGTAAGTCCTGCCGGTGCGGCAGTTGCAACTGAGCTTTCTGACACACTCAAGAAAATCTACTTTGTAGATGACCTTGAACTTTCTCCGATTGCAAGCGCATATGCAATGGCAAGAGGTGCAGACAGAATGTCGTCATATGGTGACTGGGTGGCTCTTTCCGATACTTGCGATATTCAGACTGCAATTCTCCTCAAGAGAGAGGTTTCTGACGGTATTATTGCTCCTGACTATACTCCCGAGGCTCTTGAAGTCCTCAAGTCAAAAAAGAAAGGCAACTATAATGTCGTAAAAATCGACCCGAACTATGTTCCTGCTCCTATTGAGCATAAGGATGTTTTCGGCATTACATTTGAACAGGGCAGAAATGAACTCAAAATTGACGAAGAAATGCTCCTTCAGAACATTGTAACAGATAATAAGAATTTTACAGAGGAAGCTAAGCGTGACCTTCTTGTTGCTCTTATTACTCTTAAATATACTCAGTCTAATTCTGTTTGCTACGCAAAGGGCGGTCAGGCAATCGGTGTAGGCGCAGGTCAGCAGTCAAGAATTCACTGTACAAGACTTGCAGGCAATAAGGCTGATATCTGGTATCTCAGACAGCATCCGAAGGTTATGAACCTTCCGTTTGTTGACAACATCCGCCGTCCTGACAGAGATAACACTATTGATGTTTACATCTCTGATGATTATGAGGATGTGCTTGCTGACGGTATATGGCAGCAGTTCTTCAAAACTAAGCCCGAACCTCTTACAAAGGAAGAGAAAAAGGCTTGGCTTGCAACATTTGACGGTGTTTCACTCGGTTCTGATGCATTCTTCCCATTCGGTGACAACATTGAAAGAGCAAAGCGTTCAGGCGTTAAGTTTGTTGCACAGCCTGGCGGTTCAATTCGTGATGATAATGTTATTGAAACCTGCAATAAGTACAATATGACAATGTCATTTACAGGTATTCGTCTTTTCCATCACTGATAGAGGTGCAGTTATGAAAATTTTAATGATTGGTTCGGGCGGCAGAGAGCACGCTTTAATTAAAAAGCTTCTTGAAAGTCCTAAATGCACAAAGCTTTATTGCGCTCCCGGCAACGGCGGTATTTCAAGAGATGCTGAGCTTGTTAATATCGGAGTTATGGATAAAGAAAATATGGTTAAGTTTGCAAAGAACAATGCAATTGACCTCGTTTTTGTAGCTCCTGATGATCCGCTTGCTGACGGTATGGTTGACGCTATGCAGGAGGCTGGAATCAGAGCATTCGGTCCTAATGCAAATGCCGCTATTATTGAGGCGTCAAAGGTTTTCTCAAAAAATCTTATGAAGAAATACGGCATACCTACTGCAAAGTATGAAGTATTTAATGACGCTCAGAAAGCAATTGACTATATAAAGAACGAAAATACCGCTCCCGTTGTTGTTAAGGCTGATGGTCTTGCACTCGGCAAGGGTGTAATTATTGCTCAATCTGTTGATGAGGCAATTGAAGCAGTCAAAGAAATTATGGAGGACAAGAAGTTTGGTGACTCAGGTAACAACATCGTTATCGAAGAGTTTCTTACAGGTCCCGAGGTTTCTGTTCTTGCATTTACAGACGGTAAGTGCGTAAAACCTATGGTCAGCTCAAAAGACCACAAGCGTGCTTTTGATAATGACGAAGGTCTTAACACAGGTGGTATGGGCACAATCAGCCCGAACCCGTATTATACAGATGAGATTGCCAAAGAATGTATGGATACAATCTTTATCCCTACAATTGAGGCGATGAATAAAGAGGGCAGAACTTTTAAGGGTTGTCTGTACTTTGGACTTATGATTACACCGAACGGTCCAAAGGTTATTGAATACAATGCCCGTTTCGGCGATCCTGAGGCTCAGGTTGTTCTTCCAAGACTTAAAACTGACCTTGTAGATATCTGTGAGGCTGTTATTGACGAAAAGCTTTCCGACCTTGACATTGAATGGGACAACGGTGCTGCGGCTTGTGTTGTTATGGCAAGCGGCGGATATCCTGTTTCATACAAAAAGGGTATAGAGATGTTCGGTCTTAATGATAACGGCGGTGTCGATGGTGCAATCGTTTATCATGCCGGCACAAAGTACGAAAACGGAAAGTTCTATACAAACGGCGGTCGAGTTCTCGGTGTTACTGCAACAGCGGATACACTTGATGAGGCACTTGAAAAGGCATATGCCGCAGTAGAAAAAATTTCCTTTGAAGGTGCTCATTACAGACACGATATCGGAAAAACTAAATAATATATTAAGAGCCACTCTTAACGAGCGGCTCTTTTTTCAGCCTGCATTTTTAATCTGCAGTCTTAATTTGTCTGAAATCATGGCAATAAATTCGCTGTTTGTGGGCTTTCCTCTGTCGTTGTGGATTGTATATCCGAAATATGAGTTCAGAACATCAATGTCGCCTCGATCCCATGCAACCTCAATTGCGTGTCTTATAGCTCTTTCAACCCGTGAAGAAGTTGTTTCGTACTTTTTGGCAACCGACGGATAGAGCTGTTTTGTCACGGCATTGATAATTTCAGGATGCTCAACAGACATAATGATTGAATCACGAAGATAGTGATAGCCTTTAATGTGAGCCGGAACTCCTATTTCATGGAGAATATCGGTCACTTTCATTTCAATTCCGAAAGCGTCAATAATTCTTCCTCTGCCAAAATTATTTTTTTTGCTCAAATCCGACAAATCGCTGATAATGCTGCTTAATTCGGAAATGTTATACGGCTTCAACACAAAATATGATGCACCCGAATTCATAATTTCACGCTCCAGAACAGGGCTGTGAAAAGAGGAATATACCATAAAAACAGGTACTTTTGTGTTCTGCCTTGTGACGCTCCTCATTACTCCAATTGCGTCAAGCCTTGTCATAAATGAATCCATCAGCACAACATCAGGGTTTTCTCTTTTAATTTTATCGCACAATTCTTCTCCGTCTTTTGCGCAGAAAATAACGGAAATATTCTTACTCTGTAAGATATTAAGATTTTCCTGCGTAAATTCAGAAGCGTCATCGGTTACGATTAGTTTTATTTTGTTGTTCATTGTGATTTCCCCCAGTAATTTTTGTTGTACTAATATTACCACAAAATGGCAAAGTTGGCAATACCTTCCACAAAACTTTTTTAAAAAATTGGGAAATTCTTTTTTAATGTTGCTCTATACAATATGAAACAAACAAGTAATCATACATTTAGTGTTGATTATTGTAACATTCTGCCATATATTGTGCGAAAACGCCGTAGCCTTCTCTCGGATTGTTGAGAAAAACATGAGTAACGGCACCCACAATTTTGCCGTTTTGGACTATCGGACTGCCGCTCATACCCTGAACAATACCGCCGCAATTTTCGAGTAATCTGCTGTCGGTTATTTTTATGACAAAATTTTCATTTGATGTCATATCACGGTTGCAAATTCTTTTGATTTCAATTTCATATTCCTGCGGCGAATCTCCGACAAGCGTTGTTACCATAACAGCCTTTCCTGTTTTAACTTCATCGTCATTCGCAATCAGATATTTCTTGTTTCTTTTATAATTTTCACTCGTTACATCTCCGAAAATTCCTAAAGGAGAGTTTACGCTCAAATTACCAAGCCGAACATCTGTAAAATATCCGCAGAAGCTGCCGGCTTTACCGCAGACGCTTTTATCAATTCCGCTGATTTGAGCCTGAACTGTTTCACCTGATTTTAACGGTAACAAAGCAGCCGTGTCACAGTCGCATATTCCGTGACCGAGTGCGGCAAAATAATTATGGCTGTCATCATAATAGGTCATAGTTCCGATACCTGCACAGCTGTCACGAACCCACGCACCGAGGAGATATACTCCAACGGTATTTTTAATCGGTAAAACGGTTTTATTTTCGGTTTTGCCGTTTCTATCAATTTCAACAGTAATTTCATTGCCGTTTGATTTTTCAATTTCAGACTTTAATTCTTCATTTGTGCTGATTTTTGTATTATTTACTTTCTTTATAATATCGTTTACTTTAAGTCCGCCGTCTTTTGCGGGGCAAACATATTTTTCACCGTCATAGTAGCTTTCGAGCTTGATTATCATTGCTCCGTTAGCATAAAATTTTACTCCGAAAGCCTCACCGCCAATGTAAACCTCATTTTTATCATCAGCGGCATAAGGCGAAAAAGTCGAAACAGTAAATAATAATGTGAAAATCAGGGCAACTGATATAATTTCTTTAAATTTTCGCAAAAAATTCACCTTCTTTCCGTTGCCTTTATTATGATTTGCATTTATAATATAGATTAGTGCGTTGATGAAAATATTAAAAATGTTACTGGCAGAGGATTTTCTAAAAAGGCGATAAACAGCCGTGCATTGTAAATTATTTTCTGAAATTATATCATTTTCTTATTATGAGGTATATATGGAAAACATAAATTCTAACCTTGTCGGTCTTACCGATTCCGAAGTTCAAAAGCGTATAGATGAAGGAAAGGTAAATATTTCAACTAATATTAAAACCAAATCAATCAAAAGAATATTTTGTGATAACATTTTTACGCTTTTCAATCTGATAAATGTGATTTTGCTTGCGGCATTGATTTTTGTGGGTTCACACAAGAATATGCTTTTTATCGGTGTCGTTATCGCAAATATAATTATAGGTATAGTTCAGGAAATTCGTTCCAAAATAAGCGTTGACAAGCTGACTATTTTGTCTGAGAAAAAAATCAATGTTCTCAGAAACGGTAAAATTGCAGAAATAAGTAAAGATGAAATTGTTCTTGACGATATTCTTGTGCTTTCAAGAGGAAGCCAGATTCCTGCCGACTGCATTGTATGCGACGGTAGCTGCAGAGTCAACGAAAGTTTGCTTACAGGCGAATCAAATCTCATTGAAAAAAATGTCGGAGATGAACTTCTCTCGGGCAGTTTTATTGCAGCAGGAAAATGCTATGCTCAGGCTGTAAAGGTCGGAGCCGATTGCTATGCCGCAAAGATAAATAACGAAGCCAAATATATTAAAAAAGTAAATTCTCAGATTATGGAGTCATTCAATTTCATTATCAAAATCTGTACATTTGTACTTTTCCCGATTGGCATTGCATTTTTTATTCGACAATTCACCCTGCCCGATGCAACATTGCAGTCTGCTGTAATCAGCACTGTTGCGTCGCTTGTCGGTATGATTCCAAAGGGAATGATTCTTCTTACAAGTTCTGTTCTTGCAGTATCAATTATCAGACTTTCATCTAAAAAGGTGCTTGTACAAGAAATGTATTGCATTGAAACACTTGCAAGAGTTGATGTGCTTTGTCTTGATAAAACGGGAACGCTTACAACAGACGAAATGACGGTAACAGGTGTCATTCCGTTTGGGGCTGATGAAAATAAAATTAAGAAGGCACTTTCTTCAATTGTAAAAGCGTCTGATGAACTGAATGCAACTTTGTATGCACTGCGTGACTATTCAGATTCCGTTTCACCGTATGAGTGCAGTAAATTCTGCGATTTTTCCTCCGAAACAAAATGGTCGGGCGGTACCTTTGAAAACGGCAAATCCTACATAGTCGGTGCGACTGAATGTATTTTAAAAAGCAGAGAAAAGTATTCCGAGGTGTATTCCGAGATTGAAAAGATAAATCAAACCGTCAGAATCCTTGTTCTTGCCGAAAGCGATAGTGAACCTGACGAAGACTCATTGCCTGATGATTTAAAACCGCTTGCACTCATTCTTATCAAGGATAAACTTCGTGATAATGTAAATGAAACGGTAAAATATTTTAAGGAACAGGGTGTCACCTTAAAGGTTATTTCAGGCGACAGCGTTAAAACTGTTAAAAATATTGCGCTTGACACAGGAATTGAGGGTGCAGAAAATGCAATCGATATGTCAACCGTAACAACAGATGAAGAGCTTGAAGATGCGGCAGAGCGTTGTAATGTGTTTGGCAGAGTAACTCCGGCTCAAAAGAAAAAGCTTGTGGTTGCCCTTAAAAAGCACGGACATTCGGTTGCTATGACAGGTGACGGAGTAAATGATGTTCTCGCACTCAAAGAGGCGGATTGCTCCGTAGCTATGGCGTCAGGCAGCGATGCCGCACGAAATGTGTCACAGCTTGTACTTGTCAATAATGATTTTGGCGCAATGCCGAGCGTTGTGGCAGAGGGCAGACGAACAATCAATAACCTTGAACGAAGCTCTGCACTCTATCTTGTAAAGACGATTTATTCGGTTATACTCTCAATTTTCTTCATATTCTTCCGCACAGGATATCCCTTTGAACCGATACAGCTTACGCTTGTAGGTGCATTAACGGTTGGATTGCCATCATTTGTTCTCGCACTTCAGCCGAATAAAGATATAGTAAAAGGTAATTTCACCGTAAATATAATAGCAAGATCACTCCCAACAGCTTTTTGTATTTCGGCAGATACAATATTACTCGCAATTTTAAAGTATATGACAGATATGCCGCAGGCACAGTTTTCAACTCTCTGCGTATATCTTACTGCATTTTCATGTATGTTGCTTGTAATCAGATTATCAATCCCGTTCAATCCGCTCAGAGCCGTTATGGTCATCGGATGTTCCGCAGGAATAATAATCGGTTCAATTTTCTTCGGCGGATTGTTCTCACTTGCACCGCTTACATTTGAAAACATCATATTGCTTGTAATCTTTGCTGTAGGCACATTTATTGTATTTAATATATTCTACAATATAGCACAGCACTATATAGAAAAATTCAAAAAGGAAAGTCATCTTAAACTGACTGCAAAAAGAAATGCAAATAAACAAAAACGCTGAAAAATTAATCAGACAACTGAATAATCAAGGCTATGAGGCTTTTATAGTAGGCGGTTGTGTTCGTGATTATCTTCTCGGTTTGACTCCGCATGATACAGATATTTGTACAAACGCTTTGCCCGAGCAGACAAAAAAATGCTTTGAGGCTTATCATACTTTTGACACAGGTATCAAACACGGCACAATTTCCGTTGTATGCGGCGGTGAAGTCTATGAAATCACAACCTACCGTATTGACGGTGATTATTCCGATAACCGTCATCCGGACAGCGTAAGCTTTACACGAAACATAAACGAAGATTTACGACGCCGTGACTTTACGGTAAATGCAATGGCATATAACGCTGAATACGGTCTTGTCGATCCATACGGCGGTAAAAATGACCTTAAAGATAAAATTATCCGTTGTGTCGGAAATCCCGATACACGCTTTAATGAGGATGCTCTGCGAATCTTGCGGGCATTACGCTTTGCCTCTGTTTACGGATTTTCAATTGAAGAGAACACATCAAAGTCTATATTTAAAAATGCAGACTTGCTAAAAAACATTGCAACAGAGCGTGTGACTTCGGAATTTCTAAAGCTCATCTGCGGTAAGGATGCCGTAAAAATTCTTGACGCTTACCGAGAAACTATTGCTGTTATTATTCCTGAAATTACCGCTATGTTCAATTTCAATCAGAACAACATACATCATTCGTATGATTTGTGGCAACATACCCTGACTGCACTCGGTACAATTGAACCGAATCCCATACTTCGTATGACAATGCTCCTGCATGACATCGGCAAGCCTTCTGTTAAAACCACCGACAACAGCGGTCAATCGCATTTTCAGGGACATCAGCTTGAAAGTAAAAAAATTGCAGACAGAATTCTGCACAGACTAAGATTACCGTCTTATTTTATTAACAAAACTCTTCTGCTTATTGAATATCATGATGTCCGTTTTAACGGCAGTAAAAAGCTTATGAAAAAGGTTATGAATGTACTCGGTACAGACCTCACAAAGCAGTTGTTAGAGGTTGAATATGCCGATATATCTGCCCAGTCTGAATATCAGCGAGAAGAAAAACTCGGATATCTTGAAACGGCTAAAACACATCTTAATGAAATAATCAAAGATAACGAATGTTTTAAGCTGAGTCAGCTTGATATCAACGGCAAAGATGTTTTAAATCTTGGTGTAAAAGAGGGGAGAGATGTCGGAAATATTCTCGATTATCTGCTAATGCTTGTGGTAGATGCAAATGTTCCAAACAAAAAATCAATTCTCATATCAAAAGCCAAAGAATATATTTACGGTAATCAAATAAATAAGTAATTAAAAAAGAGGATTTCAGTTTTACTGAAATCCTCTGATTTTTGTTTAAAATTAAAGAACCTTTGATAAAAATTCCTTTAAACGGTCATCCTGCGGATTATTGAAGAACTCCTGCGGATTGTTCTTTTCTTTGATAACACCGTCGTCAATAAATACAACATCGGTTGCAACTTCTTTTGCAAAGCCGATTTCGTGAGTAACAACAACCATTGTCATACCTGCCTTGGCAAGCTCTTTCATAACATCAAGAACTTCGCCGACCATTTCGGGGTCAAGCGCAGATGTCGGCTCGTCAAAGAGGAGAACATCGGGATTCATTGCAAGTGCTCTTACAATTGCAATACGCTGTTTCTGACCGCCTGAAAGCTGGTTCGGATATGCGTTTGCCTTTTCGGCAAGTCCTACACGCTCCAAAAGATCCATAGCGTCTTTTTTAGCCTCATCTTTGCTCTTGCCAAGAAGCTTGACGGGAGCCATTGTAAGGTTGTCAATAACAGTCTTGTGGGGGAAAAGGTTAAACTGCTGGAACACCATTCCCATTTTTTGACGGTGAACATTTATATTAACCTTTGGATCCGTAATATCGGTACCCTCAAAGAAAATGTGACCGCCTGTCGGTTCTTCAAGTCTGTTAAGGCAACGGAGAAAAGTTGATTTACCCGAGCCTGACGGACCGAGAACAACAACTACATCACCTTTAAAAATGTCAATATCAATACCTTTAAGAACCTGAATATCCTTACCGAATGATTTTTCAAGTCCTCTTACGGAGATCAATGCGTTATCTTTCACTCTTTTTCAATCTCCTTTCAAATCTTCTGAGGATGTACGAAAGCACAAGCACAATTACAAGGTAAATCAATGCAACCGTAATAAGCGGGAAGAATGCCTCGTAAGTTCTTGAACGAATCATATTACCAATATATGTGATATCTGCAAGTGCAACATAACCTGCAACCGAAGTTTCTTTGAGAAGTGTAATAATTTCATTGCCGAGTGCAGGAAGAACATTTTTAATTGCCTGCGGAAGAACGACCATTGTCATTGTCTGTCTGTTGTTAAAACCGAGTGAACGGCTTGCCTCAGTCTGACCGATGTCAACAGCCATAATGCCCGAACGAACAATTTCTGCAACATAAGCGGCAGAGTTCATACCAAATGCAATGATTGCGGCAAAGATACCGTTTCTTACAGATGCAAGAATAATGTAATACATAATCATCAACTGAACTACAACAGGTGTGCCTCTGATAACAGTAATGTAGATATTGCAAATCACATTAAAGAATTTCAGGACGCAATCACCGAAGCTCCTGCATTTTCTCTTTCCAAGCTGAATATCGTGAGTAGCTCTTACAAGAGCAATGACAAAACCGATAATAACACCGATAATAGCTGCAAACAATGTGATTTCAAGGGTTACAAGCAAACCGCTTAAAAGCTGCTGCCATCTGTTATCTGTGATGAATGTGTTTTTAAAGCTTTCGCCGAGATTGCCGAACAAACTGCCCGATGCGCTGTCGTTTACGATAATAACCTGAGTTGTGTTTGCATATGAAGTTGAAAAGTCGATATTTTTTCTTCTTTCCGGTGTGTCGGTCATACCTGCCATACCGAAATCGTCTTTGCCTGTCTGAACAGCAGTGATAACAGAATCAAATTCCATATCATCAATAACAAGTTTTTTACCGAGCTTGTCACAGATTGCTGTAGCCATCATCGGATCAAGACCGACAATTTTACCGCCTTCAACATATTCATACGGTGGAAAAGCAGCGTTCGTAGCCATATGAAGTTCACCGTCATACTTGATATCCTTAGGTGATTCGTAGGGTACGGTGTCGGTGTTGCCCTCTATGTAGTAGCTTTTGATTTTGTCAAGAACTCCCTCGTCTTTAAGCTCTGCAAGAGCTTTGTCGATTTTTTCGGTGAGTTCATGATTTTCCTTTGAAATGCAGATTGCATACTGCTCTTCTGCAAAAGGTTCATCAAGAATTTTTAGTCCTGCATTTGCTTTTACAAATTCCTTTGCCGGTTCACTGTCAATTACAACACAGTCGATTTTATTCTGTGTAAGAGCTACGATAGCGTCGGCACCCTTGCTGTAACGCATAACCTTGGTGCCGTCAGCCTCATAGTCAGATACAAAAGTATCGCCTGTTGTACCATTCTGAACACCTACGGACGCTCCTTTGATATCATCGGCAGTCTTAATTTCCTTAACCGATGAATCACCGCATCCGGTGAACAGAAAAACAGTGGAGAACAGCATTGAAATCAGTACCAATAAAGTAACTGTCTTTTTCATTGTTTTCCTCTTTTTCTTTCTCTTAAAATATTTATTTGCAAATCTTTATCAGATTCTTGCAACGCCTGATTCAATTGCAGCCTTTTTAACAGCCTCAGCAACAGTTTTGCCGATTCTCTTGTCAAATGCCTCTGGAAGAATATAATCTGCATTAAGCTCTTCATCGCTTACGAGTGAAGCAATTGCAAAAGATGCGGCAACTTTCATTTCTTCGTTAATATCGCTTGCACGGCAGTCGAGAGCACCTCTGAAAATACCCGGAAAAGCAAGTACATTATTAATCTGGTTAGGAAAGTCACTTCTGCCTGTACCTACAACAGCCGCACCTGCCTTCTTGGCAATGTCAGGCATAATCTCAGGAGTCGGATTAGCCATAGCAAAAAGAATAGGATCCTTAGCCATTGACTTAACCATTTCTTCGCTTACGCAACCTGCGGCAGAAATTCCGAGGAATACATCAGCACCTTTCATTGCATCTGCAAGCGAGCCCTCAAGGTGAGAAAGGTTAGTAATTTCAGCCATTTCCTGTTTAACGGCGTTAAGTCTCGGATCACCCTTGCAGATAATACCCTTACTGTCGCAAAGTGTAATGTCCTTTACACCCATATTGAGAAGGTGCTTTGCAATTGCAATACCTGCCGCACCTGCACCGTTCATAACAACCTTGATTTCGTCAAGTTTCTTGTGAACAAGCTTGAGTGAGTTGATAAGACCTGCTGCAACAATAACGGCTGTACCGTGCTGGTCGTCGTGGAAAATCGGAATATCACACTTCTCTTTGAGCTTCTTTTCAATTTCAAAGCATCTCGGAGCGGCAATATCCTCAAGATTGATTCCGCCGAATGAACCGCTGATAAGGTAAATTGCGTTTACAATTTCGTCAACATCCTTGCTCCTTACGCAAATAGGGAATGCGTCAACATCGCCGAATTCCTTAAAAAGCGCACATTTGCCCTCCATAACAGGCATGCCTGCCTCAGGACCTATGTCACCAAGACCGAGAACAGCTGTACCGTCTGTCACAACGGCAACAAGGTTGTTCCTTCTTGTGAGTTCAAAAGACTTGTCATAGTCCTTCTGAATTTCAAGACACGGTTCTGCAACACCGGGAGTATAGGCAAGAGAGAGGTCTTCAGCCGAGTTAATCGGAACTCTTGAAACTACTTCAATCTTACCGTTCCACTCATAGTGTTTTTTGAGTGATTCTTTTCTGATATCCATATCGGTAACTCCTTATAATAAATTCCCTTTCATTATACCCCTTAAAAGCCGTTATATCAAGTAAAAATCACAAATTTCATTTGACTTTTGCACAAAAAAGGTATAAAATAAATGTGCGAGTGTGTTGAACAGCTGCGAGCAGCTGCCGAAAGGTACTGTGCGAGGAAAGTCCGGGCTTCACAGAGCAATAATAACGGCTAACGGCCGCCGGAGGCGACTCCAGGGATAGTGCAACAGAAAATTACCGCCATTATATGGTAAGGATGGAAAGGTGAGGTAAGAGCTCACCGGAGGGCAGGAGACTGCTCTGCCGTGTAAACCCTATTTGAAGCAACACCGTGGTAGGACATTATGCGCTTGCTCGGCGTGTCCTTAGGAGGTGGCATCGAGCAGATTCGGTAACGGTCTGCCAAGATAGATGGCTGTTCACGACAAAACCCGGCTTACAGACACAGTCGCATATTAAGGCACCTTTTATGGGTGCTTTAATATTATTGTCGAATCTTGGTAATTTGTATTAAAATTATGTGCTTTTGCAACCTGCTGTTTTAAAGCGCTGTATTTGTGTTGCTCTTTACCGTACTTTATGCTGAAATCTATTGAAATTGATTTAATTTATTAGTTTCAGTCGACTGATTCGACACATAGTAGAGTTTTGAAATTAATTTGAAAGGTGTGTAAAAATTTGAAAACAAAATCAAAAATACTCAGCGCAATATTGAGCGTGAGCATCCTGTCGGCAAGTCTATCTGCCTTTGTATCCGGTTCACTCGGTGTTCAGGCGGCAGAAAGCTCGCCAACCGTATCGGCTAATAAGTACAGACTCAAAGATAATATTCAGGACGGTGTAATTTTACATTGTTTTGACTGGACTTATAACGATATTAAGGCTGAATTGCCTAAAATTGCAAAAGCTGGATTTACAAGTATACAGACTTCTCCGGCACAGCCAAACGGAACAGGTACTTGGTATTGGTTATATCAGCCAATTTCATTCAGTATCGGAACAAATGGTGTCGGCACAAAGGCTGAACTTCAGTCGCTTTGTGATGAGGCGGAAAAGTACGGAATCAAGATTATTGTCGATGTTGTCGCTAACCATTTGAGAGGAGATCACAACAACATAGATGACGATTTAAAGCCATCCGAGTATTGGCATACCTTCGGCGGAGGTATTGACTGGAAAAACCGTTGGCAGGTAACACACGGCTCGATTGGTATGCCGGACATTGCAACCGAAAATCCATATGTTCAGCAAAAAGTCTGCAACTATGTTCAGGAACTCAAGTCGGTAGGCGTTGACGGACTTCGTTGGGACGCTGCAAAACACATTGGCGTTCCGAGCGAGGGCGACGATTTCTGGAAATCGGTAACACAGTACGGTCTTTATAACTACGGCGAAATTCTCGGTGGTCCCGATGACCGTTCGACAGGCAATGAAGACATTATGAAAGAGTATACCGATTATATTTCTGTCACTGACAGTAACTACGGCAAAGAACTCCGTGATTCGTTTAATTCGGGCAAAGCTCCTAATTCAAGCGGAAACTGGAGTGAAAAAGGCATTTCAAACGATAAGCTTCTTTATTGGGGTGAAAGCCATGATACATGGTCAAACAACAAAGACTGGGGATTTTCAAATGAAATGAGCCAGAATGTTATTGACCGTGCCTATGCGGTTGCGGCAAGCCGTAATAAAGTTACTGCTCTTTATTTTTCCCGTCCTTCTTCAACCAACAAAGAAAGTATCAAAATGGGAGAAAAAGGCTCAACTCATTTCACCAGCAGAGAGGTTGCCCAAATCAATAAGTTCCATAATGCAATGGACGGCAAAGCCGATTACTACACTGTATCAGACGGTTGTTCTGTAATTACCCGTAAAGACGGCGGTGCTGTTATTGTAAAAGGCAGCGGAAGCGGCGAAGTATCGGTAGAAAACGGCGGCGGTTACGCTAAACCCGGCACATACACAGACGCTGTTTCAGGCAACACATTTACAATTACATCAAGCACAATTTCAGGTACAATAGGTTCATCAGGTATTGCTGTTGTCTATGAAGCAGAACCCGAAGAACCTTCAGCGTCGGTAACTCCGGGTTCAACAAACTACGATACTGATGAGCTCACACTTACACTCAATTTCAAGGACGCAAAAAATGCTCAGTATTCAATAGATAACGGTGAATTTGTAAACTATACAAACGGTCAGCAGATTACAATCGGCACAAACCTTCCATACGATACAGTAACCACAGTAACAGTAAAGGCAAGTGACGGCAAGACAACATCCGATCCGGAAACATATACATATACAAAAATAGACCCGAATGCCGTAAAGGTTGTTGCTTATGATAACTCATCAACAAAGTGGTCAAAGGTCAATGCATATTTCTGGAGTGATGACAATAAAGAAATGACATCATGGCCGGGCAAGAAAATGACCGACAAGGGTAATGATATTTTTGATATTGAAGTGCCTGATGGTGCAGAATATGTAATTTTCAACGATGGCAACAGTCAGACTGATGACCTCAGGATTGCGGACGGTAATAAAATTTACAGCAACGGTTCTTGGCAGAACTATTCGACTGTAAAACCTACTCAGCCGACAGCAGCTCCAACCACAACTGTTCAGCCAACAACCGCAACACAGCCTGCTACAACTCAGCCTGTTACGACTCAGCCTGTTACAACACAGCCTGCCACGACTCAGCCGGTAACTGAACCTTCAAACAGGATTCTTATCGGTGATGTTGATTTAAACGGAACAATTACAATCAGCGATTCAACAGAAGCACAAAGATATATTTCTCACATATCGACTTTAAGTGATGATGCTCTCATTGCGGCTGATGTAAACAAAGATTCTGTTATTTCGATTAAAGATGCAACTTCAATTCAGGCTTATGTTGTTAAACTTACTGTTGAAGACTCATACTGCGGTACTTACACAGGCAATATTGAACCTACTCAGCCTGCAACAACCGTGACAGAGCCAACGACCGAACCGACTTCAATTCAGACAAAGAATTATGTTTATTTCAATAATACAGATAACTGGTCAACAGTGAATATTTATGTATGGAGTTCAACAGATTCTAATTATATGAGCTGGCCGGGTGTGGCTATGGAAAGTATTGGTAACAATACATACAGATTTGAACTTCCTGACGGCGCAGACTACGCTATATTCAATGACGGTTCAACACAGACAGGTGATTTAAAAATCCCCGATGTGAATATGATTTACTCAAACGGACAGTGGAGTAAATACTCTGAGTAAAATTTAATAAGATTATATAAGAGCCGCCCCATTGATTAAGTGCTTTTTGCCTTTTTGATTTTTCATTATATTGGGGCGGCATTATTTCTTGGTGAAATCACAATACAAAATAAACCGGCAGTAAACAATCCGATTAGTTTACTGCCGGTTTATTTATCTATTCGATTTTTCAATGATTTTTTCGGCACATTTAATGCCGTCAACTGCGGCGGAGATAATTCCGCCTGCATAGCCTGCGCCCTCGCCGCACGGATACAGTCCCTCAATAAGTACACTTTCGAGTGTGTCTGTTTTTCTCATTATTCTGACTGGGGAAGAGCTTCTGCTCTCAACGCCCGTCAAAACAGCGTCGCCGTCATCAAAGCCGTGCAACATTCTGCCCATTTTTACAATGCCCTGAGCCATTGAAGTGCTGATATATTCGGGAAAAATTTCATTTAGATTTGAAAATTCATAATTCGGACCGATACTCGGCTTTACATCACCGAGATGTGTGGATTTTCTGTTATTAAGAAAATCGTCAACTCTTTGTATGGGCGCATTATAATTTTCACCGCCGGCAACAAATGCTTTTGATTCAAGCTTTCTCTGTAAATACATTCCGGCAAGCGGATGGTCAGATTCATAATCATCCGGGTTTATTCCTACAAGCAACGCTGAATTTGAATTTTCGGCATCTCGAGCAAATTCACTCATACCATTGGTGCAAAGTTTGTTTTCTTCGCTTGACGCATTGACAACCATGCCACCGGGACACATACAAAATGTATACACACCCCGTCCGTTATCAAGATGCGTATTAAGTTTATAATTTGCCGAGCCGAGTTTTTCGTTGCCCGCAAATCTGCCGTATTGTGCCTTGTCTATTTTCTCACGAAGATGCTCAATTCTTGCTCCAATCGAGAAAGGTTTTGCCTCAATCGGCAACTTTAAATCATAAAGCATCTCAAAAGTATCCCTTGCACTGTGACCGATTGCAAGAATAACATTGTCTGTTTCTATAATTTCATTGCCGTTTTCGGTTTCAACAGTTATAGATTTCATCTTGTTATCACTAAAAGCCATTGAAACAAGCTTCGTTTCAAACATAACCCTTCCGCCGAGTTCAATAATCTCGTTGCGGATATTTTTTATTGTGCCTTTTAGCATATCCGTACCGATATGCGGCTTTGCGTTATAGAGAATTTCATCAGGTGCGCCGTGGCTCACAAATTCTTCAAGCACCTTGCGTTGTCTTATATCTTTTGTACCTGAATTCAGTTTGCCGTCAGAAAATGTTCCCGCACCGCCTTCGCCGAACTGAACATTTGAAGTTGTGTCAAGCAGACCGCTTGTCCAGAACTTGTTCACATCGGCTGTTCGTCTGTCAACATCCCGACCTCTTTCAATAAGAATTGGATTTGCACCGCTCCTTGCCAGAATAAGTGCCGCAAACAATCCTGCCGGACCAGCCCCGACAATAACAGGGGAGGGAGCATTGCCAAATTTCATCTGATTATATTCATACTTTATCGCAATTTGAGCGTTACCGCATTTTTTGCAGACTTTATCCTCGTTGATATTAAGTTCAGCGTCAACGGTTGTAAGAAAGTAGATATTATCCTTTTTTCTTGCGTCAACCGATCTGCGAAAAATCTTACAGCTTTTTATGGATTTTTCTTCAATCCTCAGCTGTTTAGCCACTGCCTTGCGAACCGATTTATCATCGTAGTCAAGGCTTAAATGTATATTATTCACTCTGATCATAAATTTTCTCCTGCAATAATTCCGCCGGCAAATGCAAAATGAAGATTAAATCCTCCGCATTCACCGCAAATGTCAATCGCCTCACCGCATACAAAAAGATTTTTCACAATTTTACTCATCATAGTGTTTTCGTCAATTTCTTTGCCTAAAACACCGCCCAAAGCACATTGTGCGTGTGAAAAATCTTCTTTTCCGCTTACTGTAAATGACATCGATTTTATTGTTTTGCAAATTCCTGATACTTCGTCCTTTGAAAGCTTGGAACAAATCTTTGACAAATCAACTCGGCTGATTTTCAGAATTGCCTGTCCGATTCTCTTCTGAAAAATCCCTGTCAAAAGCTGTTCACACGGCAAATCAGAAAACAATGATATATGTTGTCTGATTATTTTAATCAGCTCATTTTCCGAATAATCGGGCAATAAATCAAGCACTATTTTGTCGTTCGGTTTAGCAAACAATGAAAGATTGAATACACAAATTCCCGACAGCGAATTCTCGGTAAATTGAATTTCGCCTGTTTCTTCCTTGATTAATCGACCGTGTTCACCGTATAACTGTGCCTTGCCCGTAACTCTTAGACCTTTTAATATTTTCAGAACATCGCTTTTAACCTTAACAGGGCATAAAGCAGGGGAGAACGAAACAACCTTGTGACCGAAATTTTTAAGATAATCAATTGCACTTGCATTTCCGCCAAGCTTAGGAGCGGCTTTTGAACCGTTTGCAATCACAAGCTTGTTACATATGAAATCGTACTTTTTCTCGCTGTCATCAGATGAAATTTTAAAACCGTTTGAAAATTTTTTTATAGAATTGACATTCTGTTCCGTAAAAACATCTATTCCGAGTGTTTCAACCTGTAAGCGCAGAACATCCAGAACAGATGCGGCATGTTTGCTTATCGGGTAATATCTGCCCTCGTTATCGTGAAAGCTTAAAAGACCTAAATCTTTAAAAATATTCGCCATTTTATCACCGCTGAATCTTTCAAAAATCTTCTCGCTTTGCTTTTTGAAAGAACCGACATATTTATCGGGGGATATACAGTGATTTGTCAGGTTGCATCTGCCGTTGCCTGTTGACATCAGCTTTTTGCCTAATCTGTCATTTTTTTCGATTATTGCAATTTTTTTCGAATGGTTATGTTTCTTTGCTGTGATTGCACACATAAGTCCCGATGCACCGCCGCCGATTATAATTGCGTCATATATATGTTTCTTTTCCATTTTATAAATTCACCAAAAAATAAGGGCAGCGATCTGCTGCCCAAAATTATTTACGGAGCAAAAATAAAGTTGATTCCGTTTGCTACAAGTACCGAACCGATACCCATTATAATGCCTGCGATAACAACACCGCACATAACGGCTATAACGCTTTTCTTAAATCCGAGGTCAAGAATACTTGCCGCAAGTGTTCCTGTCCATGCGCCTGTGCCGGGAAGAGGGATGCCTACGAAAAGCATAAGTGCAACAAACATTCCGTTGCCTGCTTTTGCCTCAAGTTTTCTGCCGCCTTTTTCGCCTTTTTCAAGACAGAAAGAAAAGAATCTGCCGATAAACTTCTTGTCAGAACCCCAAACAAGAACCTTTCTTGCAAAGAGGTAGATAATCGGAACCGGGAGCATATTGCCTAAAATGCAGATTACATATGTCCAAAAAAGATTTAAGTCATTTGCAACCGCAACAGGCACAGCACCTCTGATTTCTACTATCGGAACCATTGAAATAAAAAATACTATTAAATACCACATATTTGCTCCTTAGAAATTATATTTTGCCAATACCTGATAAGTATAACAGATTTAAAAGTTTTTTTCAATATTTGAGCAAGATAAAATCTTCCATAATAAAGCCTTAAAATTTGATTTATTTGTACATTATGATAAATAATTATTCAAAAGTTGACATTGACTGAATAATCTGTAAAATATATTATGGAGTGATTTGATGAAAACGAATTCCTGTTCAATGCGATTCAGAATAATTATGTTTGTTTTGACCGCGTCAGTGATTGCATTTGCGTTTATTCATTCTTCAATGCCGTCAGTTGAGTCGGCACAAGAGAGTGAAAGCGTACTTTATTTTGTTACTGTAATTTTGAAACTTTTCGGAATCGATCCGAATCTTTCGGACCACATAATCAGAAAGCTTGCTCATTTTACGGAATACTCCGTGCTCGGAGCATTGCTCTGTTCATGTGCCTATTCATTTGACCGAATCAAGCCGATAAAATTTGTACCCTACACCGTTTCTATCGGACTGTTTACCTGTTTTGTTGATGAAACAATTCAGCTTGGGATTGAGGGAAGATCGGGACAGGTGAGCGATATGTGGATTGACTTTTTCGGTGTGTTGCTTGGTACGGCTGTAATGCTTGTTGCATTTTGGATTTACAGGAAGATACGAAAGATCAACTAACTATATGTATGCGAATAAGAAAGGAATCAGTATGGGAAATATGGAAAATTCAGTAAAGCCCCATGAAAACAAAATGGGAACTATGCCAATGACAAGGCTAATTCTGACAATGAGTCTGCCTGCAATTTTTTCAATGACAATTCAGGCAATGTATAATGTTGTTGACAGTATTTTTATCGGCAACTATGACGCAGACGGACTGACCGCAACTTCGCTTGCGTATCCTCTGCAAATGCTTTTGATTGCGTTTGCAGCCGGTACGGCAGTCGGTGTAAACTCGTTTGTTTCAAGAAAATTAGGTGAGAAAAATTTTGTTCAGGCAAACGACGGAGCAACTCACGGTTTTGTAACCTGTATTTTTAATTATGTAATATTTTTATTGCTCGGACTTTTTGCGGTTCGCCCGTTTATGGCAATGTACACGCAGAATGAGGCTATTGTAAATTACGGAATCCAGTATCTGACGGTTGTACTTTGCTTCTCGTTCTTTTCAATTGTACAGATTATGGTTGAAAAAACGCTTCAGGCAACAGGCAATATGATATTCCCGATGTTATCCCAGCTTTTCGGTGCAATTGTAAATATTATTTTTGACCCGCTCCTGATTTTCGGTATAGGAATTTTCCCTGAAATGGGCGTTCTCGGTGCGGCAATTGCTACTGTATTCGGTCAATTCTGCGGTATGGTTTTCTGCCTTTGCATTCTTTTCTTTAAGAATAACGAAGTTAAAGTTTCGTTCAAACATTTCAAATTGAATGGTTCCACATTGAAATCTATTTATGTTGTAGGCTTTCCGTCTGTAATTATGCAGTCAATAGGTTCCGTTATGATTATCGGACTCAATGCAATTCTTGCTGTTTCGGAGGCTGCCGTTACTGTTCTCGGTATATATTATAAATTACAGAGCTTTGTATTCATGCCTTGTTTCGGACTCAATCAGGGCGTAATGCCGATTATCGGTTATAACTACGGTGCAAGAAAGAAAAAGAGAATGTATTCCGCTTTAAAGCGCGGCATCATCATTGGCGTAATTATTATGGCGGTCGGCACAATTCTTATGTGGACAATCCCCGAACAGCTTATTGCTATGTTTGGCGGCACACAGGATATTATGGATATCGGTGTCCCTGCATTCAGAATCATCAGCCTTTGCTTTATTCCTGCCGCTGCCGGCATTATCTTTACAACACTTTTTCAGGCAGTCGGAAAGGGACTGCGCAGTCTTATTATGTCATTCTGTCGTCAGCTTGTACTCATTCTTCCGATTGCGTGGGTGCTTTCTATGGTATTTGATTATACAGCTGTATGGTATGCATTCCCGATTGCGGAATTTTTCTCGTTAATGCTTGCAATTGCATTTTTTGTCAACCTTACAAAAGGCGATTTTAAAAGTCTTGACCAAAAGATTGAATGATACAGTTAAATTTGTTCACCTCATTGCATATATTGCATTGAGGTGATTTTTTTGACAGAAAATAATGATAACAGAAATACCATTACATATGACGATGACTGGAAATCTGTTTCGTATTCGGAATACCCGAAGGTATCGGAGGAGCTTGATTCAGATGAGGAGGATGTGAACTCTTTATCGGCTGAAAATAGTGATGAAAAGAAAAATTCTCCGAAACAGCTTGTGATAACGATTCAACTTGTGTGTTGTATTCTTATAGCTCTTGCGGCATTTTTGCTTAATTTATTTGGCGGTGAGGTCTATGCCGCAACACGGGAATGGTACTATTCAAACCTTGAAAAATCCGTTGTTTTTGATACGGGCGATAATAAAATAGATTTATCAAACCTGTTTACTGCAACAAGCGATGAAGTTTCGTCTGCTGAACATTGATTTTACGGTTTCGTATTCACTCATTTGTCTTGGGGCAATATGTGTGATACTGAACATATTTTTAGGATTTCTATGTTGCATTATGGCTGTGATTATTCATGAATGCGGTCATCTTTTTGCAATGCTCATTTGTAAATCTCCGCCTGGTAAAATCAAAATTTCGCTGTTTGAAATCAAGATTATCAACTCTTCAAGGCAGTTAAACACGACCCGTCAGAACATTTTTATAATTTTTTTCGGACCTTTAGTCAATTTCATTTGTTTTATTCTGTTTTATCTGTTATACTTATTTAATAGTGAATTTTTATTGCCGATTGCCATGGCGAATCTCTGCACAGGGCTTTTTAATATGCTGCCGGTTATGTCGCTTGACGGCGGACAGCTTATGTATGTTATTCTGTGCGGAAAATTCTCGGAAAAATCAGCTGAAAAAATCATAAATATAACTGCTCTTATAATTCTTTTTCCGCTGACGGTACTCGGCTTTACGGTCTTGCTAAATTCAAAATATAATTTTTCGCTGTTGTTTGTGTGTATATATCTCATTGCGTCACTTTTGTTCAGAAACAACGGCTACTACTGACGGAGGATTTCTATGGTCAGCAAAGAAGTTGAAAAATTACTTCTGAAGGTTCAAAAACCCGGCAGATATGTCGGCGGTGAACTCAACGAAGTAATCAAGGATAAAAAGAAAGTAGATTGCAGATTTGCCTTTTGCTTTCCCGATACCTATGAGGTAGGTATGTCCCATCTCGGAATGAAAATTCTTTACAGCCTTATGAACGCTGTGCCGTACATTTGGTGCGAAAGAGTTTTTGCCCCATGGGTTGATATGGAAGAAGAGATGATAAAACACAATATTCCGCTTTATGCCCTTGAAAGCGGAGATCCCGTGTCCGATTTTGACTTTATCGGTTTCACTCTCCAGTATGAACTCAGCTTTACAAATATGCTCAATATGCTCAGGCTTTCGGGTGTGCCGATTAAAAGCTGTGACAGAAAAGAGCTTAAAAACATAGTAGTTGCAGGCGGACCGTGTGCCTGTAACCCAGAGCCGATTGCAGATTTTGTCGATATTTTCTTCATCGGTGAGGGAGAAGAGGTTGACCTTGAGGTTATTGAACTTTTCAGAAGATGCAGAGCTGAGGGTAAATCAAAGCAGGAGTTTCTTGAACTCTCATCTAAAATTGAGGGTGTATATGTTCCGGCACTCTATGATGTAACATATAACGAGGACGGCACAATCAAGTCATTCACTCCAAAAGGAGATGCTCCCGCTAAAATCCACAAGCGTATTATGCTTGATATGGACAAGTCGTTCTATCCTGATAATTTTGTAGTTCCGCTCGTTGAGATAGTTCATGACAGAGCGGTTCAGGAAATTTTCCGTGGCTGTATAAGAGGCTGCCGTTTCTGTCAGGCAGGTATGATTTACCGTCCCGTCCGTGAAAAATCTCCCGAAACTATAAATAAACAATGCAGAGCATTATGTGATAACACGGGTTACGATGAAGTTTCGCTATCTTCACTCAGTTCAAGTGACTACAGTCAGATTGTACCGTTGCTTGACAAGTTAAATGAGTGGAGCAAAGACGAAAAAGTCAGCATTTCACTTCCGTCACTGCGTGTTGACGGCTTTACCGATGACATTATGAATAAGATTAAAACCGTACGCAAGAGCGGACTTACCTTTGCTCCGGAGGCAGGCAGTCAGCGTATGCGTGATGTTATCAATAAAAATGTTCGTGAAGATGAACTTTTGCAGACCTGCACAACTGCATTTGCAGGCGGCTGGACTACGGTAAAACTCTATTTTATGATTGGTCTGCCTACCGAAACAATGGACGATGTCGCCGCAATTGCCGGCCTCGGTCAGTCTGTAGTTGATGCATATTACAAATGTCCCGACAAGCCAAAGGGCAAGTCGGTGCGTGTAACCGTGTCTGCATCCTCTTTTGTACCAAAACCGTTCACCCCGTTTCAATGGGAACCGCAGGATACAATCCCTGTTCTTCATGAAAAGCAACAGCACATCAAGGACAGTATTACAACAAGAAAAATTCAGTTTAACTATCACGATGCCGATACAAGCTATCTTGAAGCAGTATTTGCAAGAGGTGACAGAAAACTCTGTAAGGTAATGGAGCTTGCATGTGAAAGAGGTTTTCATTTTGACGGTTGGAATGATTGTTTCAGTCTTGAAAAGTGGCTTGAACTCTTTGATGAATGCGGTGTTGATCCGTCATTTTATGCAAACAGACGCAGAAGCTTTGATGAAATTCTTCCGTGGGATCATATTGACTACGGTGTAACTAAGGATTTCCTTATCAGAGAATGTAAAAAAGCGTACGCAGATACAACAACACCGCATTGCAGACTGAAATGCAACAACTGCGGTGCGGCTAAATACGGAAAGGGTGTGTGTTTTGAAAAGCGTAAGAATATGGTTTAAAAAAGATTTTGAATGTCGCTATATTTCGCACCTTGACCTCAATCGATGTATGCTCCGTGCATTGCACAAGAGCAAAATCCCTATCTGGCATACAGAGGGATTTAACCCGCATCCGTTTGCAACATTCCCGTTGCCGCTTTCGCTCGGTTTCAGAGGTGTGAATGAATGTATGGATGTCAAGCTTGAGGATGAAAGCTTTCCGTTTGAAGAAATCATCTCAAGGCTTAACGGCTGTCTGCCGAGAGGGCTTCGTGTGTTTGATGTAACGGAACCCGTTATGAAAGCCGGAAAGATTGCTTTTGCATCATTTACAATTAAGATTTCCTGTGACAGCGAAAATTCCCATACAATATGCGAACAGTTTAAAGAACTGCTTGCAAGCGAAAGTATTGAAATTGAAAAGAAATCAAAAAAGGGCATAAAAACCGTTGACATAAAACAGGGTATAAAGAGCTTTGCAGTAACCGATAAGTTCGACTTTGCAGAACTTGATGTTGTTTTGTCGGCAGGCAGTTCCGACAATGTAAACCCGAATCTGCTTATATCAGCTTTTGAAAACCGTTTTTTGGTTTCCTGTGATACCGACATCACAAGAAATGACCTCTACAACGCAGATATGGAATTATTTAGATAGGTGAATATATGTTTGAATTTACAATAAGAGAAAACGATTTTTTAAACGGATTTTTAAATTTATTGAGTGACTATGTAAATAAGTCGTATAAATTCACTATGTCGTACCTGACAAGCCCTCTTTTGTCAGATATGCGTGAGAGTGAAAGACTGGTTTTGCTTGTTGTCAATAAGTCTGTTTTTCAAAATATGTACAGCTTCATCAAGCTGAATGACAGCAATATGCAGTTTGCGTCTTTTTCGTGTCTTGAGTCAGCTGTTAATTCAATGAGGCTTTACAATATTCTTGCTATCAATCCCGATTATATGCATGAATACATCACAGGAGATAAGTTTTTGCTTGAAGCATGTGAAAACGAGCTTCTTGAAAAACAGAAGAAATATAAAAAAGGCGAAGAGGAGTTCTCATTGCGTGAGTTTTCATCGGGACTACACAGATTTAATTCCTTTGAACTGAAAAACGCCGCTGTTGCTTCACAGCTTGTTGACGGCAATATTTATCTCGGTCTTTCCTGCGGCAATGAACTCGGAGAGGATTTGCAGGATGAGGTCAGAAAGAGTATGATTGGTGCATACCTTTCGCTTTCTAAGCACAACAAAATGTTTTTTAACGGCGGTATAGACAATACACTTGAAGAGCTTGAGGACAAGCTCTATGAAAAATTTCTTGAATACATCAGAAAGTTTTCTTAATTTTATTAGTAACTTTCACATTACTTTACAATAATGTTCAATTTTCTGTCACATAAGGCAGTTATTATATGTTTGTAAGATAAAGAAATGACAAAAACAAGTCACTTTATCATAAAGTAATCAGCTTACAAGAACTTTTCATAGATTTCCTCTCTAATATGTCGAAAGACACAAAGGTCGGCTTTTCAGCCGGCCTTTTTAATTACAGGTGATGTTATGAATTATTACTCTTTAAACAAATATTTAAACAATACCTTTGCCGAGAAAGTGTATAAAATTTCGCTTAATGGCAATATGACCTGTCCAAACCGTGACGGAACTCTCGGAACAAAAGGATGTATATTTTGCAGCAGGGGAGGTTCCGGAGAATTTGCCGCCGACGCACTTCTTTCAATTCATGAACAAACCCAGCAGGCAAAACAGCGTATCAGAAAAAAATCAGACTGCAAAAAGTATATTGCATACTTTCAGCCGTTCACAAATACCTATGCACCTACCGAATATCTTGAAAAAATTTTTACAGAGGCAATTTCAGAGCCCGACATTGTTGCTCTTTCAATCGCAACCCGTCCCGATTGCCTGGGAAATAATGTGTTAGGTCTTCTTGAAAAGCTGAATAAGATAAAACCTGTCTGGGTAGAACTCGGATTGCAGACAATTCACAAAAAATCGGCAGATTATATAAGACGAATGTATCCGCTCTCTGTTTATGATTCAGCTGTAGAAAATCTTCACAAAATCGGAGTAAATGTAATTACACACCTTATTTTGGGACTTCCGAATGAATCAAAAGAGATGATGCTTGATTCCGTTAAATATGTTGGCAATAAAACGGACGGAATCAAACTGCAATTGCTGCATATTTTAAAAAATACAGATTTGTGTGATGACTATGAAAACGGAAAATTCGATGTGCTTTCAATGGAAGATTATATTGATATTCTTTGCGATTGCGTTGAAGTGTTGCCTGAAAATGTTGTAATTCACCGTTTAACAGGTGACGGGGATAAAAAACTGCTTGTTGCACCCATGTGGAGTGCCGACAAAAAGCGTGTTTTAAATTCAATTAACCGTGAATTTACAAAGCGTGATATAACACAGGGAAGAAAAGCAAAGTAAAAGACTCCCGAATCAATCATCGGAAGTCTTGTTTTCAATAGTTTTATCATTGTGATTTTTCTCTTTTTCAGCTTTTTTCTGAGCCGATTTTTTACCGATTGCATACGCAACAGCCAAAACAGCCAAGCATCCCGCAGTTATGCCCATTCCGGCAAGGAAAAATTTTATTTGCTTATCTTTAATTGGATTGTAATCAATATATTTGTCATCGGAGGCATTAACGGTTGTAGGCTCGGTCGGGTGTTTACTTTTACCGCCCTTTCCGGTAGTACTCCGTGTACTGTTTTTATTATTATTTGATGAAATCGAAGCTCCGCCAACGGTACCCGAAGCGTTCTTATATATTCTGACGCATGATGCTGTGCAGCTTCCGACATCTATAAAATTCACATCGGAATCAACACATTGATTCACCGTGTAGTCAATATACGCAGTACCTTCTTTTATTGTTTTGAAATCAAGCGTTAAGACATCGCTTCCGCCCGAAATATTTTGTCCTTCAGAATTAAGAAAAACAACTTTAACCTTGCCGCTTTTCTTGTTGACCTGAATTTTTGAGCCGTTATTCACTGCCTTAACCTTTCTGAATTCGATATAATCGGGGTCATATGTGAATTCAAATGTTGCGGCAGAAAGTCGATTGCCGGAATTTGCGGAAAGAGCAACACTGAACAGTCTGTTAGGTTTCATATCCGCGTTCTGCATTTCAAAACTTACGCTTTCAGTCGCAAATGCACTTGTTAAAGATATTTGCAATACAGCTATCAAAATTAAAGTAATAGAAAATAGTTTTTTCATAGTTTGCCACATAAAATTAAAATATTTCAAAATCTCACTTGATTTTTCTGATTCCATTTGATATAATAAACAGGTCGTTTGGAGAGATGTCCGAGTTGGCCGAAGGAGCATGATTGGAAATCATGTATACGGTGAACACCGTATCAGGGGTTCGAATCCCCTTCTCTCCGCCATATATAAAACTGAGCAAACAAGCCGATGTTTAGTGCTTATCGGCTGTTTGCCTGTTTTTTTTAAAACATTTTTTTGTGTTAAAATTAGATTTTTGATTTAAAATCCAACACGAAATTATGCTTTCTTTTGATTGTTCGGTTATTCTGTAATTTTCTCGTTCTCGGTGTTGCAGCCTGCTTGAACAAGTAACATTGTGAATAATGGCAACGCAGTTGCCTAAATCTTCAGCATAGGTTGTTGTGCTGTCAATCATATCATATTTACAATAAAAGCAAATCATAGTTTGCTGCCATTCAAAATTCAATATAAATAATATTCCCAACACGCTGGAAATCAGGCGTGTTTTTATTTTATCTCCGAAAAATCCGGAGCAGTATATTTTGCGTTGCCGATTAAATCTTCGGAGTATTCAAACAGTTTTTCTTTGATTCAAGCCACTTTTTTTATCTTACAACTGAATAATAACACCTTCAAATTTATAAGTCAATAAAAAAATTGCCGACCTCGGAAACCTTGCCAAAAAAGCAGGCAGAAACATTATACAGCAAGAACAGGAAACGGCAGAAATATACTTTATGACATAAATAAAATAAGCAACATTGGGCACGGCGTCGTGTTCTCAAATGGTGTCGAAAAAATCGACACCAAGAGGAACTCGCTCATAAATCCCAATGTTGCTGAAACAAATGTATCACAGAATAGCAAGTATGTCAATGAAAGATTTTCAAAGGCGGCAGACACCGCAAGAGAAAATATCACCGAGCAGACAGAAGTTCAGAACGGTGAGAGGTTAGATGTTGAGAAATACAGTATTGAATATACCGATAAGAATAAGCCTGTTGTTGTTATTACCGACAATATTTTAAAGGGAGTGCCTAAAAAGGGCTGGATACCAACTGTCAAAAAAACAATTTCAAATAAATTTAAAAACGGTATCCCGATAAAAGGTCGTTTGATCAAGGTAAACAGAAAAACAGTCAACGAATATTTATATTCCGAATATACAAAAAATCTTCGCAGTAATGATAAAAAACATTTAAAGACAAACTTAGAGCAAGCTATAATATTGATGAGATTATTGTTTCTTCCATAAATTATGTTAACGAAGATTTAAATCATTTACGAAAAGATAATATTGTACAATTTGCAAGAGGAAATGTGCTTATGCAAATCGGTAATAATCAATATAATGCTAAGGTTATAATAGGTTTTACAAGTGGCAATAATATGTTACTATATGACCTTATCAATTTGACACCGGATTCTTTTAAAGTAAAAATAAAAAAGGCGGACACACATACCGTCATACAGATGAAAAAGCCGGTGCAATCCATGATACACTGAAATTTTCAATTGACGAAAACAAAAGCAAATGGCTTGTGAATGACGACGGCAAAAGTGTTTTTGACGCTGTAAAGGACGAAAAGAACCCCGACAGGCGAATCAGCATTTTATATCATTATGCCGGCAAAACCGCCGAACACGGAATGAGCGTGGGCAAGGATATACGAATCGATCAATCAGGCATGTATGTTGAACCAAATGAAAAGAGAACCCATACTTGGCTAACGAGTAATGGGCTCCAATTGCCGTTGCCTAGTTTCAAGTATGGATTCTCTGAAATTAATAAATCACAGAATCAGGGTGAAGTCAAGTACAGCTTTGAAAAAACAGGATAACGAGAATGTCAAACTGAGCATTGACGAGGTTCTTGATTTCATTGAAAGGGAAGAAAAGCAAAAGAAAACGAAGAGAGCCACACTAACGACGGAATATTTCTCGAGTATGAAGGAAATGCGGTAGGGACTGAATACGATTTACAGCATCCATAGACTTATTTAAAGAATATATCCTCATTCTGTTGCTTTTAACGCTATTTTGTTGTATAATACAGTATGTATCATTGTATAAAGGAGAAAATCTGTGTTTGGTTATTTGCAGATTCAAAAAAGTGAACTGCTTGTCCGTGAAGCCGAGGCTTATAAGGCCGTGTATTGCGGGCTTTGCAGGCAAATGGGTAAGGATTACTCCGGGCTTACAAGATTTACGCTAAGCTATGACTGTACATTTTATGCAATGTTCTTAATGTCGCTTAACCGCTCCTGCAAAGGCTTCAAAGACGGCAGATGCACCTGCAATCCGCTGAAAAAATGTAAATTTGCCACAGACGAAGGCGACGCATACGGCAAGGCTGCCGCGTTTTCAATGATATCGGTTTATTACAAAATCATTGATGATATTCAGGACGGCGGATTTTTTAAAAAGCTTTTGTGCAGAATCGTAAAGCCTTTCTTTTCTCATCAGAGAAAAAAGGCGGCAGATAAGTATCCAGATATGGACAAAGCTGTTGCCGATATGATGAATATGCAGTATGATGCGGAACATTCGGAAAACCCATCTGTTGATATGTCGGCTCATCCAACCGCCTTAATGCTTGCAACTCTGTTTTCGGCTGAGGCTCACGATGAAATTCAAAAAAGAGTCCTTTATGAATTTGGCTATCAGCTCGGCAGATGGATTTATCTTGTGGATGCAGCAGACGATTTAAAAAAAGATATTGAATCTAATGGATTCAATCCGTTTGTAAATAAGAAAACAGGTGAGGTAAAATCATCGGATTTTATAAAAGCGGTGCTTAATCAATCGCTTGCGAGGGCATATGATGCATACAATCTTATGAATTTTACCGATTTTAAAGGAATTTTAGATAATATGATGCTTTTGGGATTTCCTGCATCACAAAACAGAGTAACAAGCAAACTTGATACGGAGGTCAATAATGAATAATCCATATGAGGTTCTCGGTGTGTCTGAAACAGCTACCGATGAAGAAGTAAAAGCAGCATACAGAAACCTTGCTAAAAAATATCATCCCGATAACTACACCGACAGTCCTCTTGCGGATGTTGCGGAGCAGAAAATGAAGGAAATTAATGAGGCATACGATATGATCAATCAGATGCGTCAGAAGGGTAAGGGTACAGGCTCAACAGGCAGTTCGTCATATAACGCAAATTCTTCAAGCTCACAGTTTTACAATGTAAGAATTTACATTCAGCGCGGACTTCTTGATCAGGCTGATCAGATTCTTGAAAACACGGCTCAGTCAATGAGAACAGCCGAATGGTACTATCTTAAAGGAATGATTGCGTACCGAAGAGGTTGGTCGGAGCAGGCATTTTCATACTTTACAACTGCCTGCAATATGGATCCGGATAATAAAGAATATCAAGCCGCTCTTAACAATATGCAAAACCAAAGAGCATATAACTACGGCGGTTACACACAGACAAACCCTAATGCAACAGGCTCGTCCTTCTGCGATGTGTGTGCAGGTATGATGTGTGCAAACTGTTTGTGTGACTGTTGCAGGATGGGATGTTAGTATGAAGAACAACGGCATCAAAAAGGGTACGATGCGTATTGCGGTTTGTGGAATTGTTGCGGCGCTTTCACTTGTTTTTATGATGATGACATCACTTATACCGATAGGAACTTATGCCTTGCCCTGCCTTGCAGGAATCCTTATTTCCTGTATAGTTGTTGAATACGGTTACGGCTGGGCAATCGGTGTGTTTTGTGTAACTGCCGTGCTTTCAACGCTTCTTGCAGGCGATAAAGAGGCTGTTATATATTTCATCGCACTCTTTGGCTATTATCCCATTTTAAAGGGCGCTTTTGAATTTAAAATCAAAAACAAGGTCATTCAATATATATTAAAATTTGCAGTTTTCAACGCTGCAGCTATCGGCTCGTTCTTTGCAGCAACATGGCTGTTATCAATTCCGAGCGATGAATTTACAATTTTCGGTTTCTATGTTCCGTGGATATTTTTGATTGCAGGAAATATTTTCTTTTTGCTCTATGATTACGCAATTTCTGTTTTTGTTACACAGTATGTGCGCAGATTAAGAGGAAAAATATTCGGAAATTTTCATAAGTAATTATAAATCAGAGAAGTTTTGAGAAGGTGGACTCAAATGAAAAAACAAAAACTGTTTGTACGCATAGTCTGCATAGTCCTTGTGGTTCTTATGGCAGTATCGGTAGGTGTTGTTGCAATAACTGCATTTTCGGCTAATGCGGCTCAATCAACCGAGGAGGTTTCCGCAAGCGTATCAGCAGGCGCATCAGGCTATATAAATGCGTCGTATGTAAATCTGAGAAGCGGTGCAGGCACAAACTATTCGGTTGTCACATGTATGGCAAAGAACACAAAATTTACTTTTGTTGACGGAAAGCTCTATAACTCAAAGTGGTACAAAATCAAGCTTACCTCAAATTCAAAGACAGGCTATGTTACAAAGGAATATGCCACTGTAAGCTCTTCGACAACCGCTTCAAATGTATCGGGTTATGTTTCCGATGATTATGTTAATCTGAGAAGCGGTGCCGGTACAAATTATTCTGTTGTCAGTTGCTTGAGAAAAAACACAAAATTTACATTTCTAAGCACATCGCTTTACAACTCTAGCTGGTATAAAATTAAAGTAACTTCAACCTCTAAGACAGGTTACATAAAGAAAGATTATGTAAAGAAGGTCAGTCAGACACAGCCGACTGAAAAAGCTACCGTGCCGACTGCTCAGCCTACAACATCTTCATCAAGCGTAAAAGGTCATGTAACAGGTGATTATGTAAATCTAAGAAGCGGTGCCGGAACAGGATATTCGGTTGTTGAGTGTATGAGAGCAAACACTAAATTTACCTATGTAAGCACAAAGCTTTATAACAAAGATTGGTATAATATCAGGCTTACTTCAAATTCAAAAACAGGTTATGTAAAAAAAGACTATGTTAAGATGGACGGTCAGACACATCCTACAACGACACATCCTACAACGACTCAGCCTACAACCGCAAAACCGTCAACAGGTTCGTCTGTTAAACTTTCCGTATCAAGCAAATCAATTTTCACAGGCAACAGATTTGCAATTACTGCAACAGCGTCCGGAAGTGTTTCATGGTCAAGCTCAAATACAGGCGTTGCAACCGTTGACTCTCGTGGTATTGTAACAGCCAAGAAAGCAGGCTCTGCAACAATTACTGCGAAAAGCGGTTCGCATTCTGCAACCTGCAAAATTACCGTAAAATCCGGCTCATCTGTAAATATATCCAACAGCAATGTAAATCTTCCGTGGCAGAAGTCAATGCTTTTGAAATCAAGAACAAGCGGTGTCACATGGTCAAGTTCAAATACGAAAATCGCAACAGTTAAGAACGGTGTAGTTGACACGGTAGGCAAGGGCTATGTAACAATCACTGCCTCAACATCATACGGTGCGGCAACCTGTCTTATCCATGTTATGCCGAGGGAAAGCGTGCGTTTCTGCTATGCGTCACCAAACTCCGCTCCGCTTAATTCAAATGTAAGCTTTAAGGCTATTACCGACACAGGCAGGGTAGGCGTGTATTTTGTAGTTACAAACGGTTCAACCTCTTATAAGGTAACCGCAACAAGCAAGGTTAAAGACGGTAACTCCTATATCTGGACAGGTACACAAAAGCTTTCAAAATCAGGCAAATGGTCTGTTAAGGCATATTCTAAATTTAAAACCGAATCAAAGTATTACACCACGGCAGGCGGCGGTGAGGGCGAGGTGTTTGTAACCTCAACAACCAATAAAACCACCACAGCCTGTGCCGAGCGCAGAGCGAGTGACGAGGTAATCAAGCTTATTGCAAACTATGAGGGATTTCTCTCGAAAGTCACAGCAGACAGCATTACAACCGATCCTACACTCGGTTACGGTAAGGTTGTAATTTCAGGCGAACAGTTCTACAACAACATAACTTCAAATCAGGCATATGCTTATCTTTGCCAGACCGTGAACAAGGGCGGATATACCACCACAACAAATTCCTACCTTGTAAATAACGGTATAAAGTTCAATCAGCGACAGTTTGACGCACTTGTGTGCTTTGCATACAATGTAGGCAGCGGTGTGTTCTACAATGATTCCGAACTTCAGTCTGTTCTCTTGAACACAGGTTCAAGTGGTACTATCAAAGCAGGCGCTTCGGGTACGGTTACAGGTTCAGATGTAAACCTCAGAAGAGGTGCAGGAACTAACTACTCCGTTGTTACCCGTATGAACTACGGAACAAAACTTAAATTTGTTGACGGCAAGCGTTATAACACAAACTGGTATAAAGTTAAGCTTTCAAACGGCACAACAGGATATATCCACAAGGACTATGTTTCTGCTTCGGGCGGTTCAAGAGATTTGAATAATGTCAATAAGCAGAACCTTATTGATGCACTTTTGCAGTATCACCATGCGGCAGGTTCTTGCTATTGGGGACTTTTGTACAGAAGAGTTGACGAGGCGGAAACATTCCTCTACGGCGATTATGACCGTGACGGTCAGCACAATTATCACAACTTCCATTTCTCATGTTACTCAAACCCGAGTTTCGGTATCTGATATTAATTTTTGCAAAGAAGGTCTTAAAATGAAAAAAATAGGTTTCATAGGCGCAGGCAATATGGCAACAGCCATTATAAAAGGTCTTATGGCGCAAAACGACGGCAAGGCTGATTTTATCAATGTTTTTGATGTAAGCGAAGAAAAGTGTGCCGCTATGAAAAATATGGGTGCAAATGTAATGACATCTGCCGATGAAATTGCAAAGAACAGCTCAATTGTTGTTCTTGCAGTCAAGCCGCAGAATTATCCCGAAGTTCTTGAGTCCCTCAAAAACAGCATTACAACAGCCAAAACCGTAGTATCAATTGCCGCAGGCATATCTATTGCATATGTAAGAAAAGGTCTTGAGTGTGACTGCCCTGTTGTAAGGGTTATGCCTAATACGCCTCTCTTGCTCAAAAAGGGTGCAACAGCCCTTTGTCCGTCTGAGAATATCAGCGATGATGACAAAACAATCGTTTACAATATGTTTGCAGGCAGCGGTGTTTGTGAATATATTGACGAAAGCCATATGAATGAAATAATTGCGGTAAACGGCAGCAGCCCTGCTTATATTTATCTTTTTGCAAAGGCTATGGCTGATTACGCAAAGAATTGCGGAATCGACTATGACAAGGCCATGAACCTTGTCTGTGCAACTCTTGAGGGTTCGGCAGCAATGCTCCGTGACAGCGGTGAGCCTGTTGAAACACTCATAGACCGGGTTTGCTCAAAGGGAGGCACAACAATTGCCGCTATGGATAAGCTTAAAGAACACGGTTTCTATGAGGCTGTTCTTGACGGCATGGACGCTTGTACAAAGAGGGCAGAGGAGCTTGGCAAATAATTTTGCCTTAACATAAAATGAATACATTCCTCATATATTTTAACGGACAACCAATGAGAGGAATGTATTTTATGAAAAGCATTGTATTTTCTTTTAAAAAGCGTTATCTTTTTCGCAGATCAAAGGGAATTTCACCGTCTGATGTCAGATTTTTTATAAGGCGATATTCCGTGGTGCTTATCTTTGTTTCGGCTTTTCTTACCGGACTTGTTTTCGGTTCAATTTATGCATCAAAAGCCGATAAGCAAATGCTTGATTCCCTTGATTTTCTGTTTACTACAAATCTTGATGCAAGGCTCGGTCAGAATGCCGTCAGCACATTTTGCGCCTGCTTTGCATCTGATTTTATATTTCTCACGGTTGTATTCCTCTTGGGACTTGCACCGTGGGGAATACCGTTTTTGCCGTTTGTTTCAGCATTTAAAGGCTTTGGAACAGGACTTACTGCGGCATATCTTATTATTACATATTCACTTAAAGGAGCAGGTTTTTATCTGCTCGTTGTGTTGCCGGGAACATTTTTGTTCTGTCTGGCACTCGTAAAGCTGTCGGCATATGCTTTTGAAATTTCAAAACAGATGTTTTTCAGCTTAATCGGTCATTCTCATCAAACAAATTCTTTGAAAAATGAGGTGATTGATTTTTGTTCCCGATCTGTTTCGGCACTCATAATGACCTTTTGTTCAACCTTGCTGGACACGGCTTTGTGGTGCTTGTTTTCGGGAGCGTTCAATTTTTAATTTTGGAGGGCGCTATGGCATCGGAAAAGAACGCTGTAGCATTGACAGGATTTTTCTCGTCATTGTTTCACAATTTACCACGACTTTTGCTAACGAATGTACTTTTTGCATTGCCGTTTGCCGTAATATTCGGAATTTTCTTTTTGATTAATACCCTTACGGGTCTTAATTCAATGTTTATATATTTTCTTACGATAATTCCGCTTTTTCCGTTTTATGCCGGCGTAACTCAGGTTACTTCCCATATGGTAAGGGGAGAGGAAAATGTTGATGTTTTCTCAAATTTCATCGGCGGAATAAAGGAAAATCTGCTCAGATTTCTCATACACGGCGTTGTGATGTATGCCGCTGTTTTTATCAGCTACTACTCAATTGTTCTTTATCTCGGACTCGGTTCAAAGAACGGAATGTTTTATGTTCCGCTTGTTATTTGTATTTTAATTGCAATTTTCTTTCTGTTTATGTTCTTCTATGTTCCGCCTATGACGGTTACTTTTGATATCAAGATGAAGGATATTTACAAAAACAGCGCACTTATGACAGTCGGTGAGCTTAAACACAATCTGTTTGCAGTTTTCGGAATTTTTATTTTATTCCTCGTTTGTGCAACAGTGCTTATGTGCAGTTTTACTCCGGTACTGCTCATCATTTTCACAATTGTTCTTGCATTGTTCATTGTTCCGTCAATTTTATCTTTTATAATCAATTCTGCAGTTTATAAGAATATGTATTCAATGATTGTTGACAAGGATTCAAAGAGCAAAACAATTGATAAGAAAATGGAGAACAGACGCAAAGGTCAGTTCCGTGATGATGAAGAGCCTGTCGTAGAAGATTATTCGGATCTTGAAATTGATGAATCGGCTGACGGTGATGAATTTATTTTCTATAACGGAAAAATGATGAAAAGAAGTTATCTTTTAAAGCTTAAAAAAGAGGCTGAAGAAAGGAAGAACGCAAAATGAGCGGTAAACACGCAGTTAAAAGTTCAAAAAAATCATTGATAATAATTATTTGTGTTGTTGTACTTGTTGCAGTAATTGCAGGTGCGGTTATCCTGTTTATGAATCTTTCGGGTAAAAATAATAATTCGGCAACAACAGTACCGACTGTGGCTGCTTCAACAACCATCGGTAATACAAACTTAACACAGAATGTTTCCGACTCTGTATCCGAAACCACACAGCCTGCAACCAAATCGGGTGAAGCTTCACAAGAGCCGACAGAACAGGGATACACAGCCGAAACATCTTCAAATGACAGTGAAATTGTTGTTCCGACAATCAGCGGAGAGAAGCAAAAGCCAAAATTCAGTGCAACTCTTATTCCGTACTATGCAAAAGATGAAAATTCTTCTGAAGAATATTCTTTGAGAGATCTTTTCGGCTCTGCTTATTCAGGCGGCGGATTTACTTTTAATGAGGACGGAACATTCATTGACGGAATCACAAGTGCCTCGGCAAATTCAGGTGCGTACATAGTTGAGGGCGACTCCGTTGTAATAACATATTCCAACGATAAAAATGTTATTGCTGCCGTAACCAAATGGAACGGTGATGTTCCTGCTGAAATTACCGTAAACTACGGCGGAATTATTGTATCCTTTAAGTAAAATATCGGTGATTAAATGAGTAAGAAATCTGTTAAAAAGCCTGACTATGCAAAATTTGAGGCTAACAGGGCTGTAAAAAAGAAGAATAAGAAAAAGAAAACAACAGCAATTGTTTCATCGGTTATTGCCGCCTGCGTATTTATCATTGCGGCAATCGTTGCCGTTAATGTGCTTTCACCGTCAGTAACCGCCGAGCTTACCTCATCTGCATGGGTTCCCGAAGGTGCTAAGAATGCGAGTGGTGATGAGGTTGAAATGAGTGAGGTTTACAACACAAATTACAGCGCTTATCAGGGTTCTATGTCATTTTCCGATGATGGCACTTTTACTTTATGGCTTTCGCCGGGAAGTCCGGATGACGGAACTCACAGCGGAAAATATACCGTGTCAGCTTCGGACAAGGTCAATTTGTCATTTGATGACGGAACAAATACTTCCGCCATACTCACACAAAAGAACGGTAAAATTTCGGCTGTTGTGCTTAAATATAACGACTATGAAATAACATTTGTAAAACAGTGAATACTTAAAAAACAAAAGATATACGGTAAAATTTTCTGCCGTATATCTTTTTCATTTTTCTATATTCCGTCAAACAGACTTAGCTGTTCGGTTTTGCTTTCAAACTTATGCAAATACGAAAACACATTTTCAACTCCGAACATAATTCCGTGATTTCTGCAAACTTCTGAAATCCTGTTCATCAGAACATTATTGTTACTGCTTGTAAGCTGATATGAATTTCCGTATGTATAAATGTATCGTTCTTTCATATTCGGAAAGTGTTTGTCAAGCCGGCTGTAAAAATATTCTCTGTCACCGTCACGCAGAGTAAGACCTATGCCAAAGCATATTATTCCACGAACCTTTGCGTCAATGCAATACTTTAAAAGTCCGTCGATATTTTCTTTTGTATCATTTATAAACGGTAAAAACGGAGAAAGCCACACAACACACGGTATACCGTTTTCGTGAAATGCCTTTAGCGTTTCAAATCTTTCTTTAGTAACGGAAACATTCGGTTCAATTATTCTGCAAAGGCTTTCGTCTGCCGTTGTAAGCGTCATCTGTAACACAGCCTTGCTTTTATCGTTTATTTTCGTAAACAGGTCAATATCTCTCATAACAGATGCCGACTTTGTCTGTACAGTTACACCAAATCCGTAGCGGTTGATTATTTCAAGACATCTTCGTGTCAGTTTCAGTTCTTTTTCAAGGGGAATGTACGGATCGCTCATCGCACCCGTACCAATCATACATTTTCTGCGTTTCCTTTTTAAAGCGTTTTCAAGCAATTCCGGGGCATTTTCTTTCACCTCAATATCTTCAAATCGGTGATTCATCTGATAGCATTTACTGCGTGCGTCACAATAAATGCATCCGTGTTGACATCCTCTGTAAATGTTCATGCCGTTTGCGGCAGATAAAATTCCCTTTGCTTTGACCTTATGCATATAATCCTCCGCTTATTGTTTGGCATCGACAAACCACCTGTTTTCCTCCAAAAACAGATATCGTTCTTTGCCGAGGATATGGCAGGTGTAGCGTATTCCCGCACCGCCTGCTTTGAGAGACGCCGCATACCGCACATCGGAAATTTTGTCAATGCGGTATCTCCTTCCGTCATCCCACACAATATATTCGGGGATAAGATCTCCGTCACAATCAAATGTGGCAGTAACTTTAACATACTTTTTCATAGCTTGTTACCTCTTTTCAAATTTGAGCAACGCTCACGATTTGATTATAAATATCCGACAGGATGAATTGTGTGATCCTCTTTTGGATTAAAATCTGAAAGTTCCTTGTCATTAAGCAGAACCGCAGGGCGCACAGCATAATTGCCAAATCGCTTTTTCAACATATCAAGCGTTTTGTCAAGCCGCTCATTCTGAATGAGTCGCTTTTCATCAACTAAAAAACTTATTTGATGAGGCTGATCATCGTGAATAAAATCTGTGACGCTTACGCCGATACTTCTCAGCGGCTTTTCCATTTTATAACTTTTTATAAAAAGTTCCGTTGCGGCTTTTGTAATTTTCTTTGTAAGATTCGTGTGTGCCTCCATTGTATGCTGTCTTTTTAATGTCGTCAGTTCATTGTCACGAATATAAATACAAACCGTTTTTGCCATAAACCCCTGTTCACGCATTCTTCTGCAAACGCTGTCACACAAAACAAGCATAACCTGTTTAACATCTTCAAAGGTTACCATATCTTTCGGAGTTGTGGTTGAGTTACCGATTGACTTTACCTCGCTGTTTTCGTTCATATGGGCAACAGGGGAAGAGTCGTACCCGTTTGCAAAGCCGTAAATTAGGTCGCCCCATTTTCCGAGATATGACCGCAACAGTGTAACATCTGCGGTTGCGATATCTCCAATCGTATAAATGCCGATAGATTCAAGCTTTCTGCCCGTTGCTCTGCCAACATACAAAAGGTCTTTTGCAGGACAGTTCCACACAATATCTCTGTAATTTTCCCGTGTGATTTCCGTTATAGCGTCAGGCTTTTTATAGTCACTTCCGAATTTGGCAAAAATTTTATTAAAGCTGACTCCGATGCTTACGGTTATTCCGAGTTCCTGCTTTATACGGCGATTAATTTCGAGTGCAATCTCTTTACCGCTCATATCCTTATTGTCGGTAACATCAAGCCATGCCTCGTCAAGTCCGAACGGCTCGATTTTGTCGGTGTATTCGCTGTAAATTCTCCTTGTCATTTTTGAAAATCGCTTGTATAAATCAAAGTGGGGAGGAACGGTTATGAGGTCGGGACATTTCTGCTTTGCCTGCCAGATTGCCTCGCCTGTTTTTATATTATACTTCTTCGCAATCTCATTTTTAGCGAGAATAATTCCGTGCCGATTTTCCGCATCACCGCTCACGGCAACAGGTTTGTTCCTGATTTCAGGGTGATGCAGACACTCAACGCTCGCATAAAATCCGTTGCAGTCGCTGTGAAGAATAACCCTGTCTTTTTTATATTTGCTTTTGTCAACGGCACAATTAATATTCACAACGCATCACCTCGAACATTTGTTTTTACTTAATTATAGAACACTTGTTCTATAAAGTCAAGCGTAAATAGTTAAAACGGTAGTCAAAAACGAAAAAGAAAAATGTAAAATTTTTTTGATTTGCAAGGCTACGCACTACATATTGATTACAGCTGTGTAACTGTCATTTACAAAAACAAGATATTGTGGTAGAATTTACAATGTTGAATTGTGTAAAACTGTCGGATATTACAGATGTTTGTCCGAAAGCTATTTTGTATCGGAGGTTTTATTGATGGAAGCTTACAAAAAGGAATTCATTGAATTTATGGTTGATTGTCAGGTTCTCAAATTTGGCGATTTTGTTACAAAGAGCGGAAGAAAAACTCCTTTCTTCGTAAACACAGGTTTCTACAGAACAGGCGCTCAGCTCCGCCGTCTTGGTCAGTATTATGCAGAAGCTATCAACAACAAGTTCGGTCTTGGTTTTGATGTTCTTTTCGGACCTGCATACAAGGGCATTCCACTTTCTGTTGCCGCAACTATCGCAATCAGCGAAAAATACGGTCAGGATATCCGTTATTGCTCAAACAGAAAAGAAGTTAAGGATCACGGTGACAAGGGTATTCTTCTCGGCAGTCCTATCAATGACGGTGACAAGGTTGTTATCATCGAAGATGTTACAACAGCAGGCACATCAATTGAAGAAACTCTCCCGATTATCAAGGCTCAGGGCGATGTAAACCCAATCGGTCTTGTTGTTTCCGTTGACCGTATGGAGCGTGGTAAGGGTACAAAGAGCGCACTTTCCGAGATTGAAGAGAAGTACGGTCTTAAAACAACCGCAATTGTAACAATGGCTGAGGTTGTTGAACACCTTTACAACAAAGAATATAAGGGCAAGGTTGTTATTGATGACAAGCTCAAAGCCGCTATTGACGCTTATTATGAGCAGTACGGCGTAAAGGAATAACAGCTTTTAATTATTAATATTAATCAGTCGGGGCGGTTTTATCCGCCCCCAAAGTTTGAAAAAAACTTATTTTGCGGTGGGGATAATATGGCACGGACAACTGACAATGAACACAGCGGTCATCGTGAAAGAATGCGTAAAAAGTTCATAGAAAACGGATTTGATGTGTTTGAAACTCACGAGGCTCTTGAAATGTTCCTTTACTATGCTATTCCGAGAAAGGACACAAATCCTCTTGCACACCGTCTGCTTGACCGTTATATCACTGTCGGCGGAGTGTGTGACGCTCCGATTGACGAGCTTATGAAGGAGTTCGGTCTGTCTGAAAATGCCGCTGCATTGCTCAAAATGTTGCCCGAAATGGCAAGACTTTATACCGAATCAAAGATGTCACATGATAATATCATCGACTATGAAAATCTCGGTAAAATATTTAAAGCAAAATTTATCGGTCGAACAAACGAATGTGTCGCTCTCATGCTCGGTGATGCAAAGGGCAAGATGATTTATTTTGATATAATTTCAAAAGGTTCGCTCAATTCATCCGATATGCCCGTCAGAAAAATTGTTGATTTGTCACTTCGTCACAATGCCAAAACTGCTTTTATAGCACATAATCATCCCAGCGGAACAGCTCTGCCCTCGGGAAGCGACCTTGACACAACAATAGTTTTGAAGAGTACACTTGCAACTGTCGGAGTTGAGCTTATCGACCATTTCATAATAACCGATGATGATTATGTTTCTCTCCGTGAAAGCAGGCTTGCGGGGAACATCTTCTATTATGAAAAGTAATAATGTTCTTTAAAAGAAACATTTGACAATTTAAAACATCTGTTCTATAATTAAAATCGAAATTTTGTTCGGATATGTTTTCTGTTACAGGACTTTTGTAATAAAGAGCCTTGTAACAGGAAACATAATAAAAAATCCGTATTTGGAATGTGATGTGTATTATGGAATTTAAACTTCATTCAAAATATCAGCCGACAGGCGACCAGCCGCAGACAATCGAAAAACTTGTAAACAGTATAAATGCAGGCAACCGTGAACAGACTCTTCTCGGTGTAACGGGTTCGGGTAAAACTTTTACAATGGCAAATGTTATTCAGAGGGTTCAAAGACCGACACTTGTGCTTGCACACAATAAAACTCTTGCGGCTCAGCTTTGCAGTGAGTTCAAAGAGTTCTTTCCGGAAAATGCGGTTGAATATTTTGTGTCATATTACGATTATTATCAGCCTGAGGCATATGTTGCACAGACGGATACTTATATTGAAAAAGACAGTTCAATCAATGACGAGATTGATAAACTCCGCCACAGTGCAACACTTGCACTTTCCGAAAGACGAGATGTAATTATTGTTGCCTCGGTTTCTTGCATATACAGCCTGGGAGATCCTATTGACTACCGTAATATGGTAATCTCACTTCGTCCGGGAATGGAAAAGTCCCGTGATGAGCTTGTAAAAAAGCTTGTTGAACTGCAGTATGAACGCAATGATGTAAGCTTTACTCGTAATAAATTCAGGGTTCGTGGTGATGTGGTTGAAATTTTCCCTGCCGCATCAAACGATTCTATAATCCGTGTCGAATTTTTCGGAGATGAAATCGACAGGATTTCCGAAATCAATCCGCTTACAGGCGAACTCAAAGCTGTTCTGAAACATGCCGCAATCTATCCTGCGTCACACTACATTGTGTCGGGAGATAAGATGAAAAAGGCTCTTGCGGAAATTGACAGGGAGCTTGAGGAAAGACTTGCATATTTTCGTGAAAACGGAAAGCTCCTTGAGGCACAACGACTTGAACAGCGTACAAGGTACGATATGGAAATGTTGCAGGAAATCGGATTTTGTACGGGTATCGAGAACTATTCAAGAATAATGTCGGGCAGAGCTCCGGGCTCATCGCCGTACACGCTTTTAAGCTATTTCCCCGATGATTTTCTGCTCTTTGTCGATGAGTCCCATGTAACGCTTCCACAGGTACGGGGAATGTTTGCGGGTGACTATGCAAGAAAAAAGAGCCTTATTGACTACGGTTTCAGACTTCCGTCTGCACTTGATAACCGTCCGCTCAACTTTGACGAATTCTATTCAAAAATAAATCAGGCTGTTTATGTAAGCGCAACACCGGGCGATTTTGAGCTTGAAAAATCGGCTGTTGTTGCAGAGCAGATTATCAGACCTACAGGACTTCTTGATCCTGAAATTTCGGTAAGACCTACCGAAGGTCAGCTTGACGACCTTGTGTCCGAAATCAATATCCGTACAGCCAAAAATCAAAGAACACTTGTCACAACCCTTACCAAGAAAATGGCGGAAGACCTTACCGCATATCTTGAAAAGCTGGGTATCAGGGTTCGTTATATGCACCATGACATTGACACCGTTGAAAGAATGGAGATTGTCCGTGATTTAAGACTCGGAGAATTTGATGTTCTTGTCGGAATCAACCTTCTGCGTGAAGGACTTGATATTCCCGAGGTTTCTCTTGTTGCCGTACTTGACGCCGACAAAGAGGGATTTCTCCGTTCAACCCGTTCGCTTATTCAGATTGCCGGCAGAGCCGCACGAAACAGCGAGGGTACGGTTATTATGTATGCCGACAGCGTAACACCGTCAATGAAGGTTGCAATAACCGAAACACAGCGCCGCCGTGAAATTCAGAATAAATATAATGTTGAACACGGCATCGTTCCGAAGACTATTGTCAAAAAGGTCAGCGATATACTTGAAATTTCTACTCACGATGACAGTGAATTTAAAAATACAAAAAAGCTTTCAAAGGCACAAAAACAACAGTTGACAGAAAAACTGACAAAGGAAATGAAAGCTGCCGCAAAGTTGCTTGAATTTGAACACGCCGCATATCTGCGTGACAAAATCAAAAAACTGCGTGGTGAAAAATGATAAAGGAAGAGTAAAATGCCAAGAAAGAAAACCACCGATTATGATAATACCAGTATCACAACGCTAAAGGGTGCCGACCGTGTCCGTAAGCGTCCTGCCGTAATTTTCGGCTCGGACGGTATTGACGGCTGTCAGCACTCCGTGTTTGAGATTCTTTCAAACTCAATAGACGAGGCGAGAGAGGGTTACGGTAAAAAAATCACAGTTACACGCTATTCAGACGGCTCAATTGAGGTTGAAGATCACGGCAGAGGAATTCCCGTTGACTACAACGAAAACGAAAAGCGCTATAACTGGGAACTGGTTTTCTGCGAACTCTATGCCGGCGGTAAGTATAATAACAACGAGGGTGAAAGCTACGAATTTTCCCTTGGTATGAACGGTCTCGGTCTTTGTTCAACCCAGTACAGCTCCGAGTATATGGATGTTGATATCCGCCGTGACGGCTACCGATACACTCTCCGTTTTGAAAAAGGCGAGATTGTCGGCAAACTCAAAAAAGAGCCGTACAGCAAAAAAGATACGGGTACAAAAATTCATTGGAAACCCGACCTCGAAGTCTTTACGGATATAGACATTCAGCCCGAATATTTTCTTGACATAATGAAAAGACAGGCTATTGTCAACGCAGGAATTGAATTTGTTTTCCGCAATCAGAACGGCAAAAGCTTTGATACAACAAGCTATAACTATGTAAACGGTATTGTTGACCATGTTGCCGAGGTGCTCGGTGAAAACGGACTCAGCTCAATTCAGCATTGGGAAACCGAGGTTAAAACCCGTGACCGTGACGATAAGCCCGAATATAAGTGCAAAATGGATATCTCGGTTGCATTTTCAAATAAAGTGCATCTCACCGAATACTACCACAACTCAAGCTGGCTTGAACACGGCGGTGCTCCCGATAAGGCGGTGCGGAATGCCTTTGTTTACCAGATTGACAGCTACTTAAAACAGAATAATAAATATAACAAAACCGAAAGCAAAATCAAGTATGACGATGTTGAGGACAGCCTTGTGTGCGTTATTTCGTCTTTTTCAAGTGTTTCATCATATGAAAACCAGACCAAAAAGGCGGTTACAAACAAGGGTATTCAGGACGCTATGACTGCATTTCTACGTCAGAGTCTTGAAGTCTATTTTATTGAAAATCCGCTTGAGGCAGAAAAAATCTGCGAACAGGTGCTTATCAATAAGCGTAGCCGTGAAAATGCTGAGAAAACACGACTTAACATAAAGAAAAAGCTTTCGGGCAATCTCGACATAACAAACCGTGTTGCAAAATTTGTCGATTGCAGAAGTAAAGACACGGAACAGCGTGAACTGTTCATAGTAGAGGGTGATTCTGCTCTCGGTGCCTGTAAACAGGCAAGAAACCCCGATTTTCAGGCAATTATGCCAATCAGAGGTAAAATACTTAACTGCCTTAAAGCCGACTACGATAAGATTTTTAAGAGCGAAATCATTACCGATTTGCTCAAGGTTCTCGGTTGCGGTGTTGAGGTTAAGTCAAAAGCCAACAAGAATCTTTCAAGCTTTGATATGAACGCACTTCGTTGGAGCAAAATTATTCTCTGTACCGATGCCGATGTTGACGGTTTCCAGATCAGAACTCTTTTGCTTACAATGCTTTACAGACTTACACCTACACTCATTGAAGAAGGCAAGGTGTTTATTGCCGAATCGCCTCTTTATGAAATCACATCCAAAAACGATGTATATTTTGCATACGATGAGGTTGAAAAGGATAAGTTCATTGAACAGCTCGGCAAGGAAAAATTCACAATTCAGCGTTCAAAAGGTCTTGGCGAAAACGAACCCGATATGATGAACCTTACCACAATGAACCCCGAGTCACGCAGACTTATCAAGGTTCTTCCTGCCGATGCAGAACAGACAGCGGAAATTTTTGATGTTCTTCTCGGTGACAATCTTCAGGGAAGAAAAGATTATATAGTAGAACACGGCAACGAATATATTGATCAGCTTGATGTAAGCTGATTGGAGGTGGAAATAAATGGCGAAAAAATCTTCAAAGACTCCCCGCAGAACTTCACAGTCAAAAACTCACGGTGTAATCAACGGTGCGGGTGAGATAGTGGAACAGCCAATCGTTTCCACTATCAGAGAGAACTATATGCCGTATGCAATGAGCGTAATTCTCTCCCGTGCAATTCCCGAAATTGACGGATTCAAGCCGTCGCACAGAAAGCTCCTGTATATGATGTACAAAATGGGACTTCTGAACGGCGGAAGAACAAAATCGGCAAACATTGTCGGTGCAACAATGAAGCTCAATCCTCACGGCGACTCTGCAATTTATGACACAATGGTTCGTCTTTCAAGGGGCTATGAGGCGCTTTTGCATCCGTATGTAGACTCAAAGGGTAACTTCGGTAAATTCTACAGCCGTGACATGGCGTGGGCGGCATCCCGTTATACTGAGGCAAAGCTTGACGCAATCTGCAATGAGCTGTTTCGTGATATAGACAAAGATACCGTAGATTTTGTAGATAACTACGATAACACAATGAAAGAACCGTCACTTTTGCCGGTTGCATTTCCGTCTGTGCTTGTAAACGCAAACACAGGTATTGCCGTTGGTATGGCGTCAAATATTTGTTCATTCAATCTCCGTGAAATCTGCGAAACAACAGCGGCACTTATACGTGATCCCGACCATGATATAAAGTCAACTCTGCCGGCTCCTGATTTTACAGGCGGTTGTCAGATTATCTATGACGAAAATGTCATCAATCAAGTCTATGAAACTGGTAGAGGAAGTATCAAACTACGTGCAAAGTATGTCTATGACAAGTCTGCAAACTGTATAGATATCCTTTCAATCCCGGCAACAACAACTTGTGAGGTTATTATTGAAAAGGTAATCGACCTTGTAAAGCAGGGTAAAGTCAAGGAAATTTCCGATATTCGTGACGAAACAGGTATTGACGGACTTAAAATTACAATTGACCTCAAGCGTGGCATTGATGCCGACAAGCTTATGACAAAGCTTTACCGATTTACAACACTCGAAGATTCCTATGCCTGCAACTTCAATGTGCTTATTGCAGGTGTTCCGAGAGTTCTCGGTGTAAAGGCATTGCTTGAAGAATGGATTGCTTTCAGAATTGAGTGTGTCAGAAGAAGAACATATTTTGACCGCAACAAAAAAGCTGACAAGCTTCATCTTTTAAGAGGTCTTGAAAAAATTCTTCTCGATATTGACAAGGCAGTAAAGATTGTCCGTGAAACCGATGAAGAATCCGAGGTTGTGCCAAACCTTATGATAGGATTCGGAATTGACGAAATACAGGCTGAATATGTTGCCGAAATAAAACTTCGTCATCTTAACCGTGAATACATTTTAAAGCGTACAAAAGACCTTGAAGACCTTGAAAAAGAGATTGCCGAGCTTGACGAAATCTTAAAGAGTAAGGCAAGAATCAAGACAATCATTGTCAAAGAACTCAAATCAATTGCCGAGAAATACGGTCAGCCGAGAAAGAGTATCATAATCTATGACGATGTTGCAAGGTATGAGGAAGAAGCAGTTGAGATTCCCGATTATCCGGTTAATCTTTTCTTTACAAAAGAGGGATATTTCAAGAAGATTACTCCGCAGTCGCTCAGAATGAGCGGTGAGCAAAAGCTCAAAGACGGTGATGAAATTGTTCAGGAACTTGAGTTCACAAACAACTGCGACCTTTTGTTCTTTACAGACAAGTGTCAGGTGTATAAGGCAAAGGCTGACGATTTTGCACAAACAAAGGCAAGCGTTCTCGGCGATTATGTTGCCGCAAAGCTTGGTTTTGATGAAGGCGAAAATGCTGTGAAAATGGTTGTTACAAAAGATTACAAGGGTATGCTGCTCTTTGCTTTTGAAAACGGCAAGGCCGCAAAAGTTCCGCTTGAATCCTACGCAACAAAGACTAACCGTAAAAAGCTCACGGGCGCATATTCCGACAAATCTCCGCTTGTCGGACTTCTCTATATTCCTGAGGACGAAGAGGTTCTCTTCAAGGCGTCATCAGGAAATATGCTTCTCGTTCACACGGGCGCACTTGCCCTTAAAACCACCCGTTCAACACAGGGTGTTGCCGTTCTCAAGCCAAAAAAAGGTCACAGACTTTTCAGCGTAGAACGCTATAAAGAGGGTACTTTTACAAATCCAAAGCGGTACAGAACAGCCTCGCTTCCCGCAAGAGGTGCGTTGCCTGTGAGCGATGATTCAAAAAACGAACAGCTTTCCCTGATTTAAGCTTAAAAAAATAAATAAAAATCTTGTAATATCTCTTGAAAAAGCTGTGTTTATGTGGTATTATAAAACAGTTATTAAAGCAGAATTTGTTTTATTCGTATTTATTAAAATGAAAGGAAGATAAAAATGAGCATTTGGGGCATTGTTTTAGGCGTATTGCTCGCAATCGTATCTGTTGCCATTATCGTTGTGATTATCCTTCAGGAGGGTAATCAGCAGGGTATCGGTGCTGTAACAGGCGTTGCCGATTCTTATTTCTCAAAGAATAAGGCTCGTTCGATTGATGCGTTCCTCTCACGCTGGACAAAAGTATTTGCTGCTGTATTTGTTATTTTTGTAATTGCACTTAATGTGCTTTCAAAATTCGGTGTGCTGTAAGCATATAAACCGAACAATCAGCATAAAATTAACCGTCGGATAGTCCGACGGTTTTATTTTTTATGTGGAGTTGTTTAAAATGCCGTGGTGGGGAATATGTCTGATTATTTTTTCAACCTTTCTGATTTTTGCAGTCCTGCATTATATCGGGAAAAGCAAGCATCCGTTCAAGCGTTCGGCACTTTCAATGGCAATTGGGACGCTTACCCTCTTTGCCGTAAATCTGACAGGGACATTTACAGGTGTAACTTTGCCGATAAGCGCTCTGTCGCTTTTAGTTTCTGCAATAGGCGGAATACCGGGAGTGACACTAATGCTCGGTCTTAATCTTTTTTTCTGAATAATCACAGAAGGGGCGGTCACATCGACAGCCCCTTAATTGTTTGTATGAAATTTTATATAATGCCGTAAAGTTCCTCAAGAGCCTCACCGACGGTTTCTTTGTCTTTGGTCAGGAGCGCAAGCATAATTTTGTACGCTTTTTTCGGATTGTCAAGAAAATTCTTCTTTAAAATAAGCGCTTGTTCCATTTCGGGAGCGTAGATATCCAGCTTCATAAGTTCCATATCTCCGCCGGATACGGAACATTCAACAGTAAAACCGTTGTCATTCTTCATAATATTAACTTTGTTTTCAATTTCTTTTTTCTTTTCCGCAAGCAGCTTAACCGCACACGCATACGCTTTTTCTTTAATTGTATAGGCAACAGTACTGTCAAGCTGTTTCGCAATTTCAGCACCGTTTTTTGTAAGAGAATATGTTTTGTGCTCATCATCGGCAGGAATGAGATTTCCGTTCATCACAAGATCGTCAAACGCAGAGCTTGTTTCAAAATAATTGGCAAGTCCCTGCTTAAGAATTGCCTGTATGACGATTCCTTTGTCCATATTTTCTTTTACAGAATTATATAAATAACATATCAAAGTTTTAATTTCATTTTTGCTTCTCATTCCACCAAGGTTTATACCCTCATCAAATGTATCGAAAGCCATAAAATCACCTGCTTTTGCTGATAAATTCATAATACAGCGCAATTTGAGCTTAAATCAGTTCAAATTTCTGTTCACATAAATTATAGCACAACATCCATACAAAAGCAAAGATGTAGCGAATATTTATTTTATTCAGAATTTTAAGCAAACTGTATTATAATTACTAATACAAATCTTGACAAATATTGTTTTAAAATAGTATAATAAAAGTGCAAAAAGGTAAAGTAAGTTTATGATTCCTATGTAAGCACTATTGTTCGGAAGGATATTGTAAAATGATAAAAATCAGCGAAGATAAAATTAAATTTAAAAGAAAAATTTACAAACAGAAAGAAATTTATTACATTACATATAAAAAATACTGGGACGGTGGTTTTGATAATGACGCCTCGTTATCAGATAAGGCGGATTTTTACCGTGTCGCAAATTTATTCAGTGATGCAATTAAAAAGATAGTTTCCGCTTTAAATGATTATATCGTAATCGGTAATAATTTTTCGCAAAAAGAATGTCTGTTTGAAAGTTGGACGGATATGAAAAGCTATGATTGCTATAACAATCTCAGAAGTTATATAAAAAAGAATAAAAGCTACGCACTCAAATGTTCCGAAGATGATTTGATTATAGACTGTATCGTAGAAAATAACTTCAGGTATCTCGCTTGTATAGATTTGTATCTTCCGAACAGTAAGGTCATTTTGCAACCGACCTGCCATTCCGAACTTTTTATATACGCAGAGGACTACAATAAAATTCTGCCTGTATTGAAAGAAGTTACAGATAACTCAGAACTTGTGTTGTCAAAAAATGTCTTTGATTGGAAATGAGGGAGAAGTATGAAAAAATCATTTGAATATATTATTAAGATTTCCGAAACTGAATTTTACGATAAACTCAAAAAGCATACTGCTTTTAATTGCAGTTCTTCTTCATACGATAATGGATATGAATTTTACTGTGATAACCCTAAAAATATTACTGATTTAAAAGTTACATCTACATCACTACTTTCCCGTGAGGGCATATTAGCTCCATTAATAAAAATTCAAACAAAACAGCTTGACGAAAATCTTAAAGTAAATTTGACTTTGCAATCAAACAAAATATATTACTTTTTGGCTGTTTTATTTTCTTTGGCGGGAGTATTATTTGGTTTGATTACATACTTTAGTCTTGCAAATTTGTGCCTTGCAATAATCATTTCAATTGTATTTATTTTGATTATTAATTTAGCTTTTTTTATAGTTACCAAAGGTAAATTTACAGACGCTAAAGAACGCTTTGAAAGCGTGATGATTTTTAACGGTCATTACTGCTAAAATTATTCACGCTTCTTTGTTATATGTTCCAAATTCGCCGACAAAGCCGCATAATTTGTTGCATATTGGATTTTTTATAGTTATAATTTTATAGTTATAATTAAATTGTAAAAATTATATGTATTGTTCTTGAAGATATTTAGCAAGAATTATCAATATACGAGGTGATATTATGCCGAATTTTAAAGAATTAAAAAATAAAATCAAACACGGAGATTTTCAGTTTGTATATGACGAACTTAAAAAATCCGACTTTGAATATACACTTGAGAACATTGAAAAAGAATTTTCATCGGTTGATAACCGAGATATGTTCTGTTATCTTCTTTATGTGGTTTCAAATGAGAATACACCCAAGCATACAATTCTGTTGTGTGATTATCTAATGTATTCAGGTACATTTTTCTACAATCGTGAAACAGTAATTAGATATTTGCTCGACAATTGCCTTGTTAAAAACGGCAATGATATCACGCTGATTGAGTGGATTTTGTCAATGTATGAATACAACCCCGATTCACCGTATAATGAGAAAGAAATTGCAAATTTCAATTACATTTACGATTCTTTAAAATGATGGTGTTAACTATGAAAAATTTCAATTACAAAAATATTAAGTCGGTAGAAAAAATTCATTTACTTTTGTTGTTATTCATTGTAATGTCTACGATAATTAATTTTATTGTAAACTTGATGAGTTGTACCGAAAACATCTTTTTGACAAGTCTGTGTTTGCCGATTCAGTTTGTGTCAAGGTTTGTTGTAAGTCATAACCCTTTTGAAATTTCAGTTTCAATTGTTTTAATAGCTGTAACTTTAATTATGTTGTTTTGGCTGTTTAAAATGTATTCATCGGATAACATGAAAAAGTGGCTAGCAAGCGGTATAACGGCAATTTGGTGCTTGCTAATCGGCTCAATTATACCTATTTTGCTTGATTCTGATTTAATCGGTCAATCTGTAAATAATCTCACATATGAAGAAAAAGCAAACGAACTTCTTTTGTGCGTATGGTTCGGAATTGCTTGCTCCATGTTCTGCGGAATTCTCTTTTTTATTCAAATTTCAAAGTATGCAAAATTTATGGATAGGAAATATGACAACCCTATGAAGGCTGTTGCATATGCAGAAAAGAAAAATAAAAAGGAATATTACCATACCTTGAAAAAGCCTTTGATTTTGCCGACTGTTTATGCAATTATTCCGCCGATTACCTGTAGTTTTCTAATATATTTTGGTGTCAAGTCTGCATTCCTCATTTGTTTTATTTATGTGTGTTTAGGTATAGGTATAGTGTATCATACGGCATACAATATTTCTGATTTTATAAAATCGGAAAATCAAAATATAAAAGTAACATCAATCCAAAATTATAAATGCAAACTAATTGTAATGCATATACTGCTGATGTTGTTGTATTGCATTTCATTGGTGATAATATTACTTTGTATTTAAAATATCGAAATCAGATAGGAAGTATACTATGGGAGATTGCCTTGTGTATCTATGACGGAGAAGATGATTTTTCATTAAGCCGTTTGTCTGGTGAGAAATATATTGCCACTTATCCATGACTATGAGTATACATACTATGTTACAAAATACATAAAATCGGTAAATCCAGACGGACAGGCTGATGAATTCTTAAAATATTATGAAGAAAATTTTTAGTGTATGTCAAAAAGATACTGAAATATATTGAAAATGATAAGGAGTGTTTTTATGTTTAAAAAAGTTGTATCTACAACAGTGAGTACTTTATGTATCCTTTTTTTATTATCCGCCTGTGATACTTCGATTGATGATTATGAATCTTATAAAAATCTTAAAGTAGGAGAACATTTTTCGGTTAACCGTGATGGATATGCAGTCAAAATAAACGATACGCTTCTTGTTTGGCACAACCTTGCTGATGGCGAAAAGGATTGCGTCAAAGTCATTGATAAAAATATGGTTGACTCAAGCGGAATGATAGAAGGTGAGGATGTTCTGAACGGTTCAAAAGAACTTCTTGCTGATAAAATTAAGGATTGTTATTCTTCAAATGATTATGTTATAATGGAGTTGTTAAACAATGATACCATTATTCTGGTCGATTGCAATAACAATTTCAAATATTCTAAATTTGATAATTTGAAAAGCACAGGAATTGATTACAGTAAATTTAATCACATATCAATCGTATCAACCGACTGATTATTTATCTTTTCGGAAAGAAATTTCTTATGAATAAATACTATTACATCATAAATTTGTTTGATTCAATAGACAGATTGTTTTTATCTACATATTGCTCTACTGCATACTACCTTGCAATAATCGGCTTTATCCTTTTTATTGTTGCAGTAATAGCAAGTATCCCTGTTTATATATACAAGAAGCTTAAAGACACTGTTTGCTTTTACATAGTAATGAGCGTTTCTTTTGCATTTACATCTACTGCACTTATAGGTTTCATAGCTGTTCCGTTAAATATTTATCTTGCACAACTTGCAATGATTCTGCCCGACAGACCAAATTTAAGCAAAAAAATTGTAACTCTAATTACAGTAATTTCGATAATGGTTTCAATTGCTTTTTCTGTCCTTACAATTAGCGGGGTGCTTGTATGAAAAATATAGATTATATAGATTTTAAAAAGCACAAGTTGTTTTTGGCAGAAACTATTGCGTTTGTGGTTATCATGGCTATATTTATTTTTGGCGGAATTTATTCAATATTGTTTCCTGTAATAGATGACGTCAGACGAAAAGACTATGACACGAACTATCTTACCAAAATCTATTCAGCCGATAAAGCTGATTTCAATGAAATGGCAAAACTTATAGATAAGTACAATATTGAAAAAATATCTCACGGTAGTTTTGTAATCAAGTCTGAAAAGTATTTTTATAAAGATACACTATACTATCAGACTGATTCAGAATTAACTGATAACGAGAAAAGCAAAATTGCCGATTTAGCGTATGAACTCTTCGATAAATATGATTTTGATGTAATTGAATCAGAAAGCGGAGAAGTGTCGTTTTCATACATTGCTCAGGACATAGATTTGATTTATTGCAAAAACAAATCCCCATACATTGACTCAGAAGAATATTTAAGTAAATCAATTGCAAAGGATTGGTATGTAGTAGAATATTAACCGTGAGGTGCTATTATGAAGAAATATCTTAAAGACTTGTTTACACAACAATACGGTTCGTTTTTGATAAAACATGGATATACGGAAAATAAAAATTCTTTTGTCAAGTTCTATGATGATATTTTTGCAAGAGTGTATCTAACATATCATTATGATAAAAATTATGACGAACTGCAATTTGATGTTATTCATAGTTTTACTCCGTTAATATTTGAAATTGGTGCAAAGTGTATCTATGACGGAGAAGATGATTTTTCATTAAGCCGTTTGTCAGGTGAGGAATATATTGCCGATGCAACCGATAAATCAGATGTTACAAATTGTATTAGCAGAATGTTTTCAAAATACAGTGAATTATATGAGTCATTTTTTAGTGCAAAATCAGTTTCCGAATATCTTGACAAATATCTGATGTATGACAAATTAATCTGCTCAGGTAAGGAAAAGATAGAAGAAACTAATGATTTTTTGGGATTAGACTTCATTTATATTTATTTGTATTTGAAAGAATATAACTCGGCAGAAAATGAAGTTGAAAAGTATCTGAAAATGCTAAATGACGATATGAATGATTTAAAAAATTCCGCACCTGTCAATTATGACAGAATCAGGGAATATGAAACAGACATATCATATTTTAAAAATCTTAAAAATGCAATTTTATCTGACAATGTCAATGTACTGAAAATTGAAACGGATAAAATGAAAGACAATATAAAGATAAATCAAACAAAGCTGAAAAATTTATAAGGTGATACGATGTATTCTGAATTATTAAAAGCTTTTCAAAGCAATAAAAATTGCAGTTTTTACGCAGATGATGAATGTGACAAGTTTATTTACGGCAAGATTATTGCACTTAACGAAGATGAGGTTGCAATTCAAATGTACAATACAGACGGAACTTGTGACGGTGTAATTGTAAAAATAGTATCTGATTTCTTCAGAATCGAGTATGATTCAAAATATAATCAAAAAATGGAGAAACTGATTGAAACGGATACTTTTGAAGACAGCGTTGAAATTGACAGTAACGCTGTATTTGATTCTGCAATAAAATCCGCAATCATTAAAAATTTCATAGTAAGTATAGAATTGCTGCACAGCGGTAATGAGAATATCACGGGATTACCGTTGTCGCTGGAAAACGGAATCTGCACTGTCAGACAGATAGACGATTACGGTTGTGATGACGGAGTAACTTCGTTTGTATTCAATACCGCAACGCAAATTACAATCAATGCAAAGTATGAAAAATTACTTTCAAGCTTAATGAACAAGTGATATGGAAAAATGAATAATTTGTTATTTAAAAAAATATGGGAAGATATCGCATTTATATCTGTTTAATCAGACCGTTGTATATAAAAATCTGAATGTTCCCGAAAAACAGAAAAGCAAATTACTTCACATTGTTTCATTGTGAAATGTACCGTATCTGTTGTTTATTCCGATTCTTAAAATTAGTTTTGTAAGCAACATTATGAACGACATTATCATCGGTATGATTTATTGACCGTACATAATATAATGAAATTTAAGCATAGAAAAAGCCATCGTTTTCTGATGGCTTTTTCTCATTTGATTTTAAAATATTCAGACAGTTCAACGGGTGAGTCTACGGTGTCAAATCTTGAATTGGTTTTGCCGCCTTTTTTGATACCAAAACCGTAGGTGACGCCAAGAAAATCAACTCCGGCAATTTCTGCACCGTTTTTGTCATACACAGAATCTCCGACAAGCACAGCATTTTTTTGAAAGACATTTTTGTTCAAACAATACTTTTATTTACTTTACATAATCATGGGTGAATACTGCTAAAAACAAGTCGAAATATTTGTCATATTTTCCGAAAATAATGACAAGACAATAACCTATATTGCTTTTGCAGATTGTTATATTTATACTTAAGTAAGTATTTATAGAATTGAGGTTCAGACTATGGAAGGAATAATGGTTGAGTTCATTCTTTGGACAGATAATCCCAAAACCGATATTGATAAAATTAGTCATTATATTGGTATCCAACCAATTGAAAAAAAGAGAATGGGCGAGATGAGATGTATAGGTCCGAATAAAAATATAGAAAAAATTAATGAAGAATCAAGTTTATTGTATTCAACTGACTACATAAAAACAGTTGAGGTTGAGCATGCAATGCCCAAGATGATTGATATGCTCAAACCAAATTTGAAAAATATTATCAGCGTAATAAACCAATATAAACTGCATGCTAAATTTTGTGTTGTTGTAGATTTACCCGAAAAACCGATTATATATTTTTCATCGGATGTTATTAAAGCAATGGCACAATTATCGGCTGAAATTGAATTTGATATGTACATAGGGTGAGATGAGATATTTATTATGATAGATTACAGCAAGTTTAATTTGAAAAAGCTTAACGGCAACAAGCTGAAATGACATAGAAATTAAAAATGCGTAAGGTGATTAGATGAATAAAAAGAAATATGCTGTTCTTACTATGATAGTTGTAGGCATTTTTGATTTGATAATGCTTATCATAACTTTGGTTAATAGAAATTCCGGAAAGATATCTGAAAATACAGTAACATTAGATTCTTCTCTTAAAATAATTGTTTTAGCTTTATTAGTAGTATTTACTCCAATTTATTTTGTGATTAAACATATATTTGAAAACAAAGAAAAATTCCTGTATTTTAATAACATTGGTGAAGAAACATTTTATTCTCAAAACAATAAGTTTGTTAGAAATCATTATGTCTATGGTACTTTATTAGATTTAGCAAATAGCAAATTTGTTCTAGTGCTTGACGAAAATTCAAAAATAATCTCTCCTGCAGTTTATACAAAACGAAAAGATAAAATTTCTATAATTAACAGGGATACCGAATATATATTATTTGAACATATAGAATTTTCTGATGATGCTGAATATGATTACGCTTTTATCAGAACTTGTACACTGAAAAATAAAAAGACAGGAGAACAGGTTCTTTTTGTGGCAGTACCAAATCGTGAAACAGATATTCTCGCATATTCCAATTCTGCACATAAAGCCGACAAAACCGTAACTTTCGGCAAATTCAGAATATTCTGTTTTATTGAAACTGATAATAGTCCATACACAGATTTGCTTGTGAATTCCGTAAAAATTCATCTTGAAAAATCTAAAAGAAAAGGTATGTATTTTATCGGTTTGGATGAAGTTACAAAAGAAGAGTAATGCGTTATAAGCGATTCGAGGTGATTGTATGTAAATGCTGTATTTGGTGCTTTTTTTATTGCATTGTTGGCAGTAAGCTTTATTCGTCTGCTCATTACAAACTCTGCCATATTATGCAGTCAAAGTGCGAAAATTCACCGATAAAAAACGATTTATATTAAAAGCAAGCGTGATGCTAAATTTTGTGTTAAGGATAACCACTATGAGAATAGCTTTGCTGCATCTTTTCAGTGGCTTCACGCCACGCATTTGAAATATACTGGCTGCCACGATCTGAATGGATAACTAGATTGTTATATTTATACTTAAGTAAGTATTTATAGAATTGAGGTTCAGACTATGGAAGGAATAATGGTTGAGTTCATTCTTTGGACAGATAATCCCAAAACCGATATTGATAAAATTAGTCATTATATTGGTATCCAACCAACTGAAAAAAAGAGAATGGGAGAGATGAGGTGTTTGACATAACGGAAAACAATAAAATAGACTTTGAAACTATAGATTACAGTAAAATTAATCCGAAAAAGTTAAATGGCAACAAACGTATTGTAAAGTCATATTTGATATATTTTGCTTTTGATGTTGTACTGACAGTTGCTATATTCTTGCTCACATTATTTAAACTGATTGATAGTTCTGATAACACGGTAAATACTGTGATATTTATATTAAGCGGAATATTGTGTTTGTGCCTTTATGCTAATAATTATTATAAATCGAAAGATTGGCGATTCTATGAGAGCCTTCGTTCTGATACGCTTACAAAACTGATTGCACTATTCTTTGTCATAAATGGTGTGTTGCTGCTTTTGACATTTAATTTAGCGGGTGTACATATTTCAATAGTAGCATCATGGGGCGGCGCATCATTATCTATTCTAATTAATAATATAGTTGCTTATTTAGATGACTTAAACAAAATGTACACAACATCGAAATATGATACGGCTATAAAATTTTTGAAATTTTGGTCAGTATTTATATTGTTTGCTATGTTTGCATATGGTTATTCAAGCATTGGCAGATATGAATATATGACTTTTAGATAAAGAAAATATTAATAAGTATTGCTTTTTACAATATTACAATCGTTATTGCAATCGTGTTATTGTTTTTTGGCATTGCTTATTTCTGCTTTTATCATTCAGTATTATTTCATAAAATTACTCTCAAATCTAACAAAGTGAATTACAGCTATCAGAATTACAAGGTGAATACAGCTTCAAAATTAGTTCAAATAGGCGACAGATAGTATTACAATTACATTGATAATGAAAACATCCTTGGGAGATTTTTAAAATAAATTGCAGAAAAGGAATAAAATTGGCTGTTTTTTTAATATTTTTAAAAAAATTTGCAGGAATCTCACAAAAGATATTGCAAATTCGTTCAAAGTATAGTATTATTAGTATGTTGATTGTAGCACTTTACTGTGCTACAGCATAATCGGAACTAATTTCCGTATAATTTATGCGAATTTTATTAAGGAGGACTTACTTATGTCATATGTAAGTGAACAGCTTGAAAAGCTGAAAGCAAAAAATGCAAACGAGCCTGAATTTATTCAGGCTGCTACCGAAGTTCTTACTTCACTTGAGCCTGTTTTTGAACAGAACCCAAAGTATGAGGAGAATGGCATTCTTGAGAGAATTACAGAGCCTGAAAGAGTTATTATGTTCAGAGTACCTTGGGTTGATGACAACGGCAAGGTTCAGGTAAACCGCGGTTTCCGTGTTCAGTTCAACAGTGCTATCGGACCTTACAAGGGTGGTTTAAGACTTCATCCGTCAGTAAACCTCGGTGTTATTAAGTTCCTTGGCTTTGAGCAGATTTTTAAGAACTCACTTACAGGTCTTCCTATCGGCGGCGGTAAGGGCGGCTCTGACTTTGACCCTAAGGGCAAGAGCGACAGAGAAGTTATGGCATTCTGCCAGAGCTTTATGACAGAGCTTTGCAAGCACATTGGTGCTGACACAGATGTTCCTGCCGGTGATATCGGTACAGGTGCTCGTGAGATCGGTTATATGTTCGGTCAGTACAAGAGAATCAGAAATGTATATGAAGGCGTTCTTACAGGTAAGGGTCTCAACTGGGGCGGTTCACTCGCAAGAACAGAGGCTACAGGTTATGGCCTTCTTTATCTTACAGAGGCTATGCTTAAGGATAACGGCAAGGACATCAAGGGTGCTACTGTTTGCGTATCAGGTGCAGGTAATGTTGCTATCTACGCTACAGAAAAGGCTACAGAGCTTGGTGCTAAGGTAGTTACAATGGCTGATTCAACAGGTTGGATTTATGATGCTGAAGGTATTGACCTTGATGCTATTAAGGAAATCAAGGAAGTTAAAAGACAGCGTCTTACAGAATACAAGAACTATCGTCCTAACTCAGAGTACCACGAAGGCAAATTCGATTGGTCAGTTAAGTGTGATGTTGCACTTCCATGTGCTACACAGAATGAGCTTAACGAAGAAGACGCTAAAAGACTTATCGCTAACGGTTGTTATGCTGTTGCCGAAGGTGCTAACATGCCTACAACTCTTGAGGCTACAAAGCTTCTCCAGAAATCCGGCATTCTCTTTGCACCGGGTAAGGCTGCTAATGCAGGCGGTGTTGCTACATCAGCTCTTGAGATGAGCCAGAACTCACAGCGTCTTTCATGGACATTTGAAGAAGTTGACGCTAAGCTCAAGAACATTATGGTTAATATCTATAAGAACATTTCTGCAGCAGCTAAGAAGTACGGTCATGAAGGTGACTATGTAGTAGGTGCTAACATTGCAGGCTTTGAGAAGGTTGCTGATTCAATGATTCAGCAGGGCGTTTGCTAATTAGCTTTTAAAAATTAAATCTTCTAAAAATTTCAGCCGTACAGATTCGTGTGAGTCTGTACGGCTGTTGTGATTTTTTGAATTTTGTTGTCTTATTAGCTTTACTGTGACTGTAAGTTACAGTATATTATGCAGAAGCAATCATAGCAAGGTGTTTTAGATTATTTAATTTTGCCCATTCCCCGAATTATACAAAATATTCATTTTGTATAATTTTCGTAATTGGAATATACACCGCCTTTTTTTGTGTTATAATAGCATTATAATTCTTTTAATACAGATTTTAGTTCAACTTCTTTGAGTTATTCTTTATAAGAAATAAATTTACGGTGGTGTGTTTATGGCAGTTGATTTTCGTGATGAAGCTCCTGCAATTTTGAAGGACTATTTAATTTACAAGCAGACAATCAAAAATATGTCGAAGAAAACCATTGACGAATATTTTATTGATCTCAGAACTTTTTTTAGATTTTTAAAAGTAATGCGTGGTCTTGCTCCTGACGGTACTGAGTTTGATGAAATTAAAATTGACGATGTTGACCTTGATTTAATTAAAACCGTTAATCTTGAACTTGCATATGATTATATGAATTTTCTTTATCGTGACCGCAAGAATAAGAGTGCGTCCCGTGCAAGAAAATGTTCCAGTCTGAAAGGCTTTTTTAAGTACATAACCAATAATAAACATTTGCTTGATACAAATCCAGTAGAACAGCTTGAATCGCCAAAAAATAAAAAAGCTTTGCCAAAGTATCTTACTCTTGAACAAAGCATTGAGCTTCTTAATGCTGTTGACGGAAATAACAAACAGCGTGATTATTGTATATTGACTCTCTTCCTCAATTGCGGACTGCGTGTGTCTGAAATGGCAGGTCTTAACTATAATGATATTCATAGTGACGGTACAATGCGTGTTGTCGGTAAAGGCAATAAAGAACGCATTGTTTATCTAAACTCTGCTTGCATTGACGCTTATAATGAGTATATGAAGGTGCGTCCGATTGATGAAGTTAAGGATAAAAAAGCGTTGTTTATTAGCCGTAATCACCGCAGAATGTCTGTGAAAACAATTCAGGCTATGGTATATAAATATCTTGAGAAAATCGGACTTGATTCTCAGGGATATTCCTGTCATAAGCTTAGGCATACCGCCGCTACGCTTATGTATCAGCAAGGCGGAGTTGATGTCAGAGTGCTTAAAGAGGTTCTCGGACACGAAAACCTCGGTACGACTGAGATTTATACACACCTGAGTTCGGAACAAATGAAAAATGCCGCTGACTCAAATCCGCTTGCAAAAATAAAACCTAAGAAAAAAGTTTAAAGAATTTTTACAATGCCGCCCACATCTGTGAGTGGCATATTTTTGCATAATATTTTAATTTCAATTTTATTTTTAGAACATAATTCTCTTATAGAAGAATAGTAGGGATGCATTTCAGCATTTCCGAAAAACACTACGGTATTATCAGAGATTTTTCCGCTTGCACCGCCTATAAATCCATAATCATATCCTTCAAGTTTTATATCACCCGAGGATATTAATAACACCTCTGCCCCATCTTTTTCAAGGGCATTTTTTATGGAAATATCAGCTGTTACAGCAGTGCGATTATTGAGTATTAGAGTTGAGCATCTTGCATATCCTTGGTTTATGTTTATGATTTCAATATCGTTTTTTACACAATATTTGTAAAGAGTCGGATCTATTGCAGATACTTTACCGTAAAGCTTATTATTAAAGGAAAGAAAATTCAGCAATATATTTTCGGGATACTTCTTCCCTGCTTTGCTTTTACATATAATCAAATTTTCTTTATATGGCAAAGTTTTTAGCTTTTCACACTCTTGAAGTACAAAAACAGTATTATTTATCGTCAAAATCTGCATATCGGCATGAGCTTGTTCGGGTTGCGGAAATGCTTTGACAGTATCCGAAAATATAACATTATGCCCCATTTTTGAAAGCTCATCGGCAAAACATGGGTATTTGTTTGATATTACAAAACTGCTCATTGACCTACCGCTTCAAATGCCTGACGAATGTTTTTTACTCCGATCAATTCAGCATCATCACATGAAACACATTTTAGATTATGGTACGGCAGAATGATTTTTGTAAAGCCGAGTCTTACCGCTTCGTTAATTCTCATCTGAGCGTTTGATACAGCACGAATTTCGCCTGCAAGACCGATTTCACCGAATACAACAGCGTTTTCGTCAATCGGAGTATCTTTCAGACTGCTTATAAGAGCCATGGCAATTGAAAGGTCAATCGCAGGTTCGTCAACTCGCAATCCGCCTACGATATTGATGTAGGTGTCGCAGTTTGAAAAATAGTATCCTGCTCTTTTTTCAAGAACGGCAAGTACCATTGACAGTCTGTTATAGTCATATCCTGTAACCATTCTGCGAGCGTTGCCGTATCCGCTTTGTGTGGCAAGTCCCTGTGTTTCGGCAAGAATTGGTCTTGATCCTTCAATTGTACAGGTGACGCAAGTTCCCGAAACATTTTTCGGACGCCCTGAAAGCAACATAACAGACGGATTTGCAACTTCGTTAAGCCCTTTATCAGTCATTTCAAAAACGCCGATTTCATTTGTTGAGCCGTACCTGTTTTTTACGGCACGAAGAATACGGCAGCTCATCTGTTTGTCACCTTCAAAATGCAGTACGGTGTCAACAATATGTTCAAGTACCTTTGGTCCTGCAATTGAACCCTCTTTATTGACATGACCTACGATAAACATAGGAATATCAAGTCCTTTTGCGGTTCTCATCAGCATATTGGCAGATTCTCGTACCTGTGTAATGCTGCCGGGGGACGAGCTTAATTCTGAAAGATTCATCGTCTGAATTGAGTCAATCATAACAAGGTCGGGCTTGAGATTTTTTATCTGTTCGCAAATAACCTCAACATCGGTTTCGGTCATTACATACAGATTCGGCGAAGTTACACCCAGCCTTATTGCTCGGAGTTTGAGCTGTCTTTTTGACTCCTCTCCCGATATGTAGAGAATTTTCAGAGTATCGCCGAGGTACTGACAAATCTGCATAAGAACGGTCGATTTGCCTATGCCCGGATCACCGCCCAGAAGTATAAGACTGCCCTTTACAATTCCTCCGCCGAGTACACGGTTGAGTTCTCCGCAGCCTGTGTCATATCTGTGCTCATCCTCGGTTGAAATATCCGATATGGCGTATGGTTTTGAGTAGGTTGCAAAAGAGCGTGTTTTTGCAGTTGCTGACTGTTTTGATGTATCTTTAATTTCTTCGTTCATTGTGTTCCATTCGCCGCATGATGGGCATTTTCCGTACCATTTAGGCGATTCGTATCCACATTCCGAACATATGTAAACACTTTTGATTTTTGAAGCCACTTATTTCACTTCCTGTATTTATTGATGAGTATAATCTAAAAATCCTGTTATGATTGCAGTTGCCATTTCTTTTTGATATTCGTCACTTTGCAGCTTAGCAAGTTCATCCGGATTTGAAATAAATCCGCATTCCACAATAACGGACGGGTTTTCAGCCTTTTTTAAAAGATAGATTGATCCATCTGCCTTTTTGCATTGCCGTTCGTTATCAGGCTGTAAGCATTTTTTTACGGAATTTCTAATGCATTCCGCAAGATTTTGACTTTGATTGTTATTCGGGGAATAAAAAATTTGAGTTCCGTAATATTTGCTTTGAGAAAATTTGTTTTGGTGAATACTGATTACAATATTGTTTTTGTCTGAATTGAAAATTTCGAGCCGTTTTTTTAAATCGGCAACTTTTCTTGAATGAACCGAATCTTCTCCGTTATCAAGAGATACATCATCTGTTCTTGTTTGAACAACCTTATATCCGAAAATTTTAAATAAATCAGCTGAATTATTTGATATAGAAAGATTGATGTCCTTTTCAAGCACACCGCTTTCGCTTACTGCTCCCCCGTCTTCGCCGCCGTGACCTGCGTCAATTACAATTATCGGCTCTGTTTTGTTTTCTGTCATAACAGATTTTGTCGGATTAAGTCTGAAAAAAACAGATACCATAATGATGCAGAATATCGCGAACAGTAAAAAGCAGAGAGCATAAAATGTCGGGATTTTTTTATTCATACAAACACCTCTGCATAAAAATATGCCGAGAGTGAGATTATATATTACTTATTCAGTATATACTACAAAACTTTTTCTGACAAGATTTTTCTTTTGGATTTTTGCATATGACAAAGATGTTGTAATAAAATTTGTTTGGTGGTATAATTATCAAGGATTATGAATTGGAAAAATGAAAGGAAGTTAGTAAAATGGAAAAACCTGGCAGAAATGATCCTTGCTGGTGTGGCAGCGGAAAAAAGTATAAAAAATGTCATATAGATTTTGATGAAAAAATTGAGGAATTTGAGGGTGCGGGTCACATTGTTCCCTCCCATAAAATCTTGAAAAATGCTGAGCAGATTGAAAAAATCAAGGAGAGTGCGAAGATTAATATTGCTGTTCTTGATTATGTTGCAGAACATATTAAGGCGGGTATCAGCACAGCTGAAATTGATAAGTGGGTGTATGATATCACAACCAAAATGGGCGGTGTTCCGGCTCCCCTTAATTTTGAGGGATTTCCCAAGAGCGTATGTACTTCAATAAACAACGAAGTTTGTCACGGTATTCCATCGGAAGATGTAATAATCAAAGATGGCGATATAATCAATGTTGATGTTTCAACTAATTTGAACGGATATTTCTCCGATTCTTCAAGAATGTTTTGTATCGGTAATGTAAGCGAAGAAAACAGAAGGCTTGTTGAAGAAACAAAAAATGCAGTTTATGAAGGACTCAAACAGGTTAAGCCTTGGGGCTTTCTCGGAGATATGGGTCAGGCTGTCAATGATTATGTAAAGAGTAAAGGTTACTCTGTTGTTCGTGAAGTAGGAGGTCATGGAATCGGTCTTGAATTTCACGAAGATCCATGGGTAAGTTACATTTCTAAAAAAGGTACGGAAATGCTTATGGTACCCGGTATGATTTTTACTATTGAACCTATGGTAAACGCAGGAAAACCTGATATTTTCGTTGATGAGGATAACGGCTGGACTATCTATACAGAAGATAACTCAATGTCTGCTCAGTGGGAAATTCAGGTTCTTGTAACTGAGGATGGCTACGAAATTATTGCATACTAAGTAAAAACAAAAGGCATTTGCTTTGAGAACTCTCATTGCAAATGCCTTATTTTTATAAATAAAATTTAATTATTCCTTACCGTCCCAACAATAAGTACAGAGTTTGCATTTGTCAATTCCGCAGGAATCAAGCATATCGTCAAGCCTGTTAAAACGCAAGGATGTGAACTTGAGTTCTTTACAGATTTCATCAACCATCTGCTCGTATTTTTCAGAATCGGGATTTGTGTATTCCTGAAGAATTTCGTCTGTAACATTGCCGTTCTCAAGTCTTTCAATAACTCGTCTTGTGATGAGATCCATTTCAGAAGATGATCTTGAGAAGTTAAGATACTTACAGCCGTATACAAGCGGAGGACACGCAGGTCTGATATGAACCTCTTTTGCACCGCTTTCAAAAAGATATTCCGTTGTTTCACGAAGCTGTGTGCCTCTTACAATTGAGTCGTCAATAAGAAGAAGACTCTTTCCTCTGATTAAATCCTCAACTGCGAGAAGCTTCATTTTTGCAATAAGATTACGCTGACTCTGTATTGTCGGCATAAATGATCTCGGCCAAGTAGGTGTATATTTAATAAACGGTCTTGAGAACGGAATTCCCGATGCATTTGCATAGCCTACTGCGTGGGCAATGCCTGAATCGGGTACACCTGCAACGATATCGGGCTTTACGGAATCTCTTTCAGCCATTTTTGCACCGCAGTTGTAACGCATTTGCTCAACACTTGTACCCTCATATGAGCTCGCAGGATAGCCGTAGTAAACCCACAGAAAAGTACAGATTTTCATTTTATCACCGGGCTTTTTGAGTGTAATGCAGTTTTGGTCTGTAATTACCGTAATCTCACCCGGCCCGAGTTCTTTATAATCATTGTAGCCGAGGTTTTTGTATGAGAAACATTCAAACGCCACACAAAATGCATCTTCTTTTTTGCCGATAACAACAGGAGTTCTGCCGTACTTATCTCTTGCGCAATAGATGCCGTTTTTATTCATCAACAGGAGCGAAACAGAGCCGTCAACTTTTTCAAGAGCATAGCTTATGCCGTCAACAAGGTTTTCTTTTTGATTGATTAGAGTTGCAATAAGCTCGGTTGCATTGATTTCACCGCCGCTCATTTCAAGAAAATGTGAACCGCCTTTTTCAAAAATTTCCTCAACAAGTTCATCTGTATTATTGATTTTGCTTACGGTGGTAATTGCATATGTACCGTGATGTGAACGAACAATAAGAGGCTGCGGTTCGTAGTCGGAAATACAGCCGATACCGAATTTGCCTTTCATACTCTGCATATCTTTATCAAATTTAGTTCTGAAAGGTGCATTTTCAATATTGTGAATTGATCTGTCAAATCCTTTTTCTTTGTCATAAACAACCATACCGCCTCTTCTTGTGCCAAGGTGTGAATGATAGTCAATTCCAAAGTATAAGTCGAATACGCAGTCCTGTTTTGCTGCAACACCCATAAATCCGCCCATGTTTTTTCTCCTTTAACCTTTTTAATTCTGAATTAAAAGTATTTACAGTTTGCCGTTTTAGATTGTAAATACTGTTTGATTAAAATCAGACACACCAAAATTATAATATTATTTTCGGATTATGTCTATACTTTTGTCGAAAATTTTTGAATTACAGCACAAAAAAACAGCAGAAATTTTATCTGCTGTTTAGGTTTATTCGATAAGTCCGTACTTAACTTTAATTCTGTCAAGCTTTTCAAGCATAGGTTCTGCTCCGAAAAACAGAAATATAACAGTCGAAACTGCGTGAACAATATCCATCGGAAAGCCCTGAACATAAAAAGTTATGAGCATATTTAGATTAAATGCGGAATGTGATGTGAGTGCCGAATAAAGGTTCATAAGTCCGCCGTAAATGACCATTGTGGCAATGAAACCGTAGATGCAGAGCGAAGCTCTTGTTCTGCCCAAAAGACCTTTCTTAAAGAGAATACCGCCAATGAAGCCTATTATCCCTGCCGCAAACATTTGCCACGGCGTCCAAGGTCCTTGACCGAACATAAGATTTGAAACAAGCATACTTACAGCACCGACAAGAAATCCCGATTCACCGCCGAATGCTACTCCTGAAATTATCACAATTGCCACAACGGGCTTGAACTGAGGCAACATTGTAAATGCAAGTCGTCCTGCAACTGCTATTGCACATAGAACGGAAATTATGACAAGCTCTCTCGCTTTTGGGTGCCTGCCTTCAAAAACAAGAAAAAACGGAACCATACATTCAATCATAACAAGAAGTGAAATAAAAAGATATTTCTGATCCTGAAGATATGTCATTCCTACAAAAATTGTAACAGGAATCGCAAGCAAAACCATAATTGCCATACTGACGGTTCTTTTACTCAGCTTTGAACTTTTTCTCGGCAGGTCAATCGGTCGTTTTGATTTTGTTCCGAAAGCAATCATAAGCAACGCAACAGATACTCCGATAATTCCCCAGTTGAACCAAGTAGGCAAAGTTTTTGCTGAAAAATTCGGAATATATTCCAGATTTACAATCAGACCGAGTATGAACAGTACTGCGCCAAATAATCCGCAGATTTTTTTTAAAAAAGAAAGCTTTTTATTTTCAACTTTGTTTTTTTGGAGGGGAATATTTTCGGTGTCGTTTTTAAAAAGGTCAATATCAGGTGTGTTTCTGTTAATTTGAATATCTCTGTTTTTACCTGTGCAGGCATATATGACATCATTTGATGATACTGCGTTATCTAATATGCCTTTTGACATTCGGCTTGCAGAGGTGGAATAAAAGCTGTTTGACGAAAAGAAAGTTCTCGGTGTACCTTCCGACACAACTTCACCGTTAAAAAACATCAGACAGCGGCTTGGATATACAGCACAGAACTCTACATCGTGACTTACCATGAGAACGGTTATGCCGGCTTTATTGAGGTCGTATATAATCTGAGCGAACTCAATCTTGAATTCGGCATCAAGTCCCTTTGTAGGTTCATCAAGCAAAAGAATTTGAGGTCTTATGAGAAGAATTTTTGCAAGAGCCGCTCTCTGCTGTTCACCGCCGGATAAATCATAAGGATGGCGATTGCAGAGACTTTCAAGTCTGCACAGCTTTACCGCTGCGGTAACCCGTCTTTCTTTTTCCTCCTTGCTGATTTTTCTGCCGTCAAATACTTCGTATAAATCTTCAAGTACAGTTTTTTTCAAAAACAGTGTCTGCGGATTTTGGGGTAATACTGCTACGAGCGTGTCAAAAGAATTTTTGTTAAGCGGAGAGATTTCAACTTTGCCTCTGTATGGCTTGTTAAGTGAACAGATAATTGACAAAGCGGTTGATTTTCCCATTCCGTTACCGCCGAGTATAGCCGCAAATTCCCCCTGATATATTTTTAGTGAAAGACCTTTTAGTACATCTGCACCCGACTTTTCGTACCTGAACCAAATATCATTAAGACTTACTGCTTCTTTATCAGAATGTTTCTGAATGCTTTCGGGTTTGAGCTCATACATTTTATGATTTTGGGCATATTCCGAAAGCCACTTTTTGCCGCTTGGAACAGTTACGGGACAGTCGGTATTGTCATTTTCTGTAACTGCCTGCCATATCTGCATCGGAGCAGGCATAGAAAGAAATGTTTTACTGTCTTTTTCTTTAAGAATTTTCCCGACCTTTTGAGGAGAGTCAAAAGCTGAAATTCCGTTGTTTTCGATGACAAGCACCCTGTCTGAAAGCGGAAGCACCTCATCAAGTCTGTGTTCCGTTATTATCACCGTTGTCCCCAGTTCGTGATTTATGCGTGAAACGCAGTGCAAAAATTCGCTTGCCGCAATCGGATCGAGTTGGCTTGTCGGTTCATCCAAAATGAGAACGGACGGTTGCATTGCCATAATTGAAGCAAGGTTTAAAATTTGCTTTTGTCCGCCCGAAAGCTCAAGAACACTTTTTTCAAAATAATTTTGGATTCCGAAAAATGAAGCTGTTTCGGCAACTCTTTTTCGGATTGTATTGTTGTCATAACCAAGACTTTCAAGTCCGAAAGCAAGTTCGTGCCATACCTTATCGGTAACAATCTGATTTTCAGGTGACTGCATAACAAAGCCGATTTTACTGCTTTGCTCCCTGTGAGAAAGGTCTGATATAGGTTTTTCTTCAAAGAATATTTCTCCCGAAAGAACACCGTGCGGTGAAAGATCGGGTTTCAGATGTCTGAGGAGTGTGCTTTTTCCGCAGCCTGACGGACCGCAGACTGTGATAAACTCGCCCTCATTTACGCTGAAAGTAATATCTTTAAGTACATCAATACCGGTTTCGGGGTATCGAAAACTCAGATTCTTGATTGCATATGTTTCCATTTTATCCCCTCTCCTATATTTACCGATAGCGGAATCAGCATTAAAAATGTGTAGAATATATAAAAAATAATACTTTGCACCGTAAACAAATCGCCCTTGATTGACGGATAGTATCTGAATTTAATTGCGTTTGTAAAAAGCAAAATCATAAGCACCAATCCGATAAAAAGGATTGTGCAAAGCATAAATGCGTCTCTTTTGTCAAATTTATAAAGTGAATAGGATGTTCTGCCTTTAAGACCGTGACCTCTGCTTTTCATTGAATCGGCTGTTTCAATTGCGTTTTCAAGTGACCATGTTATCATAATCGAAAGGATTTTTACCGCATTTCTTATTCTTTGAAACAATGTTCCTTCGTTTATATCTCTGCCTATTGTGTGTTGTGCATTACGCACAAGCTTCATTTGTGCCGAAAACCTTGGAACAAAACGCAATGCCATTGAAATCACCAGACTCAATGACGGCATTATTCTGCCAAACAGGAAAACTACCTTGTCGGAAGTGATTACTGCATTGAATGAAGAAAACCACAAAACTGTGGATGACAGCAAAAATGCACTTGCAATACCGTAAACGATTGATTCGAGGGTTAGTGGGTTATCCCACGGAAAATATGTGAGTATAGTCATTCCTTCATGATTAAAAACAGGATTTACGAGAACTATCAAGAGTATCATAGGTAAAAGAAAAACAAGTGACAATCTCACAGCTTTTTTGCCGTTAAGGTATAAAGCGGTTACAAGCGCGCATGAAAAACTTACAGCAAGACAAACAGGGTTCATGATAAACATCGTGAACCCTATTGTAAGTGCAAAAAATATAAAATTGATAAAGGGGTGCATATTTGAAAAGGTATCCTTCATCGTTACTCTCCTGTTGCGTATCCTCCGCCGACATCATAACCCAAATCACATGTATAACACCAGACTACATCATCGCCGTTTTTTAGCTCATATCGTGAACAGCCGTAGTTTGGAAACCATTCGTTGACCTTGTACATCCAGCCCGAAAGAGAACCGCAGTCAAATTCGTAGAGGTTGTTAATTCCTTCAATATAAGCGGAATTATACATAGGAGTCCAGCTTGATTCCATATGAATATTGTTATCCATACAAACCCTTTTGAGAACATCAAAAACTGATTCGCCCTCTTTGAATTGAATCTTCTGTTTTTTGAAGATTATACCGTCATTTGGAACGAGTTCAACTTTTTCGGGATCAAGGTCATCCATATTGTTAAGAATTGTTGAACAGGTTATTGTAAAGGTACAATAAAGGTTTGTATCCTTTGTTTCCTGCTCCTGCGGCTCAACCGGCTTTGGTTTTCCCGACGGCACGGGATCGGTTTTGTACTTATCCTGTGTCGTAGGCTGAACATCATTCTTTTTGTTCGGTTTTGAAGAACTGTTTGATGAAGAAGACGGCTTTTTCTTATCCGAAGTACTGTTGTTTGAAACCTGCTCGTTTTTTTCACTTTTTTCAACAGAAGAACTGCTGCTGTTCTGCGAACTGACCTTGCTGTTCTTTTTGTCTTCGGAATTTTTATTGTCTTTTTTATCCTTTTTATCTTTGTTGTCTTTGTTCGATTTTGTAGAATCAGTGGGACTTTGAGTGATTTTCTCTGTTGCAGACACAGAAGTTGTTTCTGTGTCTGCATTTGTTGTCGATATTGAGGAAGCTGTTGACGCTGTTTGAACTTTACTGTCAGAAAGGTTGCCGCCTGCAAAAAATGTTGCAGTAAGTGCGGCAATACAAACGCAAACAGCAATTAAGAGTACTTGATTTTTCTTAACGAATTTTTTCAGTTTTTCCATATTTACAATTAAGCTAATCAAGCATTTACAACAATTTTCTGAATAAGTGTTGCGTCAACTATGTTGATAACGCCGTCACCGTTTACATCAGCTTTTATGTTAGAAACCTTTGAAAGTATCTCCAGACTGAGAACTGCCTTCTGAACAAGTGTTGCATCAACAACCGAAACTGTACCGTCAAGGTTAACATCGCCTACGGTATAATTTTCTGCAAGTCGGTCTGTCATATCATAGAGTGAAGTTTTGCCGTTTACAAGACGGTCAAATGAAACAAAAGCATAGAAACCCTGTTCGGTTGCCATCTGATTGTATGTTGTATCTGTATGACCGAATCCGTTTTCAGCGGAGAAATTCATCATAGCGTCAATGAGTGTGTTGCCGTTTTTGATGAATCTTTCATCATTTGTAGGATCAATTCCAAGGCTTGTAAGTGCAACGAGTACCTGTGCACAGCTTTCGCTGTTTACAGAACCCCATGATGCAAATCCACCGTTTTCATTCTGTGCGTTTGACATTACTGTGAGTGCTTTATCAATTGCTTCTTTAACATCGCTGTTTGATGAATAGTAAGGAGCAAGTGCCTGAATTGCCATACCTGTCATATCAGGATCTGCAGTTGTACCGAAGAATGTCCAGCCACCGTTTGCTACCTGTGCGTCAAGAATTGTCTGTACGAGTTTTTCTCTTGTTGTGGGATTTGCGGCGTCAGTCTGCGGAATTTCATAATCGCCCGTATCAAGTGCGATGAGGGCAAAGACAGGACCGTTGATACCCTGCTTCTTAACATAATCCATATCTGCAAGCGGTTCAAGAAGGTTATATGATGCAACATCCGTAACATCCTTACCGATTGCCGTAAGGGCAAGAATTACTCTTGAATTGTCTGTTGATTTAGTATTGTGAAGCTTTGCAGAACCCTTTTCTTCAACATACTTAACTGCATTCTGATAGTAACTGTCTGCAATTTCGTCTGTGATTTTACCTGCTCTTGCAAGACCGAGGACTGTCCACTCGCCGCCTACCGAAGAAACTGTGGGTGTGTCTTGTGATGCAAGATATTTTGCAACCTCGTCAATCTTGTTTGAAACTGTGTCAGCTGCGGAAGGAGCATATTTCACTGTGAATGTATATACAGTACCGCCTTCACTTGTGTTCATTGACGGCCATGCAGTATCACCGCAACCTATGATAATTTTGTCACCGTCAGAAACATTAACCGTCTGACTTCTCTTGTAAAACACACTGTCGTCAGAAGGAAGATATTCATTCTTATATTTTCTTGTCTGGAAGTTTTTGTTAGTTGCAGTAGGAACTACATTTACATCAGCTGACGGTGTGCCGATTGTAAGTGTATAGTCTGTAACTGACGGATCAAATTCGCCTGTAAGCTCGGCACCTGTGATTTCAACCGATTTAACAGTTGTATCGTTATTTGCCCATGTACCGCCGATATCCTCGCCGTAACCGTTTGAAGTATACATAATAGCGATTTCGTCACCGCTCTCAAGGTTGCCGCTTGCAACGGTAATATCAGCGAAACCGTAGTTTGTAAACCAATCGTTGAGTGTTCCCATCCAACCGCTCATTGCACCGCCGTCAGATGCAGCAAGACCGTTTATTGATGAGAAGTAATTACTCTCAGCACCCTCCTGTGTGTAGCCGTGATTGTTGAGTGCTTCAACAACCGCTGACATCATAGTAGAGTCATTATCAATGCTTACCCACTCGTCAACGAGAACACCGTCCCACGGAGCACCGTTTTCTACTGAGTATGTATCATTTCTGACAATTACTCTTACTTTTCCGTCTTCAACTGCGCTTACTGAAAGTGAAACCGTCATAAGTGACGAAATCATCATTACAGAAAGTACAATTGAGAGGATTTTTTTAAAAGATTTGTTCATAATGTTTTCCTCCATATTGTATTGTGTATATCGAAAGGCAAAATAAAAAGCCTTCCGTTTTGGAAGGTACAACAAACAAAACCATACAGGCCAAAAGTCTGTATAGATATGGTCGGCTGCACCTCTTCCCTGTCCAAGATTTGCAAAATCCGAGGTATACGGACAGCGACCTGACTTATGGCAATGCCAAATACAGTAATGACTGTTGCTTCGGATTCTCACCGAATTCTCTGTTATCTACTCTGCAAGATGCATTTTGAACCGTAAACCCATATTAAGTTATATACATTTGAAATCTGCATTTAATTATAACACCTGTTTATAGTCGTGTCAATTCCTTAAAATTTTTCTGATATCAGAGTTTATTCAGGTACGATATAAGTTTAGTTTATGGCCGGCTTTTTGTGTAACTCAGTTGTATGAATTGAATATGCTGTTAATAAAAAGTTGAAATCGGTGAATCAGATGAAAGAAAAATGTTCGCTTGACAAGTTACCGCTTGGAGTTACGGGGATTGTCTATCGTGTGAACTGTAATGAAAATATCAAAAACAGAATATTTGATTTTGGTATTATGGAGAACAGTCCTGTTATTCCCTTATTTACAAGTCCGTTCGGTGATCCGTCTGCGTATCTTGTTAAAAATGCCGTTGTGGCACTGAGAAATAACGATTGCAAAAATATCATTGTTACTCCTGAATAAAAGGAGGCTTTTTATTGTTTTCTACGGATAAATCATCTTTTAATAAAAAGGATGTATCGGATTGCGATTACAAAATTTCACTTGCCGGTAATCCTAATGTCGGCAAGAGTACAATTTTCAATGAGCTGACAGGATTAAGACAGCACACGGGAAACTGGACGGGCAAAACAGTTGATTTTGCAAAAGGCAGTTGCAAAATCAAAGACGCAAGATTTTGTATTACGGACTTACCGGGATGCTATTCCCTGCTTTCATTTTCGGGCGAAGAGGCGGTAACAAGGGATTGTCTTATACAAAATCAAAATGACTGCGTTGTAATAGTTGTTGACTGCGGAGTTATTGAAAGAAATCTTTCGTTTGCATTGCAGGTATTATCTGTCACAAAGAATGCTGTTCTTTGTCTTAATCTTTGTGATGAGGCTGAAAAGAACGGCATAAAAATCGACTGCGACGAGTTATCGCTTAACCTCGGAATACCTGTTGTAAAAACCTGTGCAACAGACAAAAAAGGTCTGGATGAATTAAAAGAAGCAATCTATGATGTATGCAGTGGAAAGACAAAATGTTTTAGGGTAAAAAGAAATTTTGAAGGTGTTGATATACTATCCGAAAAAAACTACAAACAGAATATTGAAAAGCTTTCGCAGACTGGCAGCAAAATTTCAAATGACTGTGTAAAATATGAAAAATCAGAGTTAAATGCTTGTACAAGAAAGCTTGATAAAATACTTACAAGCAAAACCGCAGGAATACCGATTATGCTTGCAATGCTTGGTATATTGTTCTGGATAACGGTTGTCGGTGCAAATTATCCTAGCGAATGGTTAAGCAATTTGTTTGGCTTTATAAAAGAGAAACTGTATATTCTTTTTGATTTTTTACACGCCCCCGATGTTGTAACGGGTCTTTTGATTGACGGAGTTTATACAACTCTGTCATGGGTGGTATCTGTAATGCTGCCGCCTATGGCTATATTCTTTCCGCTATTTTCGCTTGTTGAGGATTCGGGATATCTGCCGAGAATTGCATTTAATCTTGACAGGCATTTTTCAAAGTGCGGTGCTCACGGAAAGCAGAGCCTTACAATGGCAATGGGTCTTGGCTGTAATGCCTGTGGAGTTACGGGATGCAGAATTATTGAGTCGCCCAAGGAACGGCTGATTGCAATTCTTACAAATAATTTTATGCCGTGTAACGGACGGTTTCCCACAATTATTGCATTACTGCTAATGTTCTTTGCAGGTACGGCATTTACGCTGAGCAGTTCGATTGAGGTAGCGGCATTGTTGATTGGAATAATAGTTTTCTGCGTTTTTATAACACTTGTTATATCTAAGGTGCTTTCAGTCACAATATTGAAAGGCGAACAGTCCGGATTTGTGCTTGAACTTCCGCCGTACAGAAAACCGCAGATTTTAAAAACTATCGTCCGTTCGCTGTTGGACAGAACTTTATTTGTTTTAGGAAGGGCTGTTGCGGTTGCCGCTCCGGCAGGTGCGATAATCTGGATTCTTGCAAATGTGCATATAAGCGATGTTTCACTCTTGAAATATTGTACTGACTTTTTAGATCCGTTCGGAAGATTTATCGGGGTTGACGGTGTTATAATAATGGCATTTATACTTGGATTTCCTGCGAATGAAACCGTTATTCCGATTATAATTATGTCATATATGGCAAGCGGTACTCTTGTTGATTATTCAAGCTACGATCAGCTGTTTCAGCTACTCAGTATGAACGGCTGGACGATTACAACGGCTGTATGCACGATTATTCTTTGCATTCTTCATTATCCGTGTTCAACAACCTGTCTGACAATAAAAAAAGAAACAGGCAGCCTTAAATGGACGCTTGTTTCTATGGCTTTGCCTACTGCAATGGGAATTGTGCTTTGTATGATTACAGCAGGTGTTATGAGATTATTTTAAGTCAATAACTTCAAAATCATCGGGAACAAATATATTTCCGTTAAAAACTGTTCCTGCCTCTGAAGTGTATGTTCTTTTGCGTGTTCGAAGTGTTTCGTCCTCGGTGTGATACAGGATAAGATTTTTTGCAAAAAGACTCTCTGCAAGTTTTCCGGCATCAAGCGCTGTGCTGTGGAATTTTTCGTAGGGCTTAAAAATATCTTTTTGACTGTAAAGACAAAAAGCTTCACACATAAGATAATCACAGTTTTGAACAAAATTTCTGCATTTTTCATTGAACGGTTCATCACCGAGACAGGCGAGAACTTTTCCTGACGGAAAAACAGCCTTGAATCCGAATTGCTTTGTTTTGTCTGAAAATATATCAAAGAAAGTGAGTCGGATACTGCCGGCATTTTGCTTTTCACCGTCTTTTACTTCATTAATGAAAATTTTTGTATTGATATTTTTGAGAAATTTCGGCGCAAGTGTGTGGTTGCAAATTGCCGTGATTGAATCAACACATTCATCGTGGCAGTAAATATTAAAATTACCGTCATATTTGCCTGAATTCATAAGAGCGCTTATTTGCCTTATTACCCACACGGCGCCTAAAATATGGTCGGTGTGAGAATGAGTGATAAACATTGTCTTTATGCTGTTCCAAGCTATTCCGGATTTCTTAATTGCGGATAAAATTCCGTTTCCGCCGCCTGCGTCAACAAGAAGACAGTCGTTTTCGGATTTCAGAAGAAAACAGGTATTATAACAGTCGGTAACCATCGCACTTCCTGTGCCGAGCATAATAATTTTTTCGTTCATACAGCACCTCGAAAATACAGGCAGATACAAGAAAAATGTATCTGCCTGTAAATTTTATTGTAATTTTATTCTTCCGCTTCTGCAACCTTCATCATAATGGCACATTCCATTCTTTTTCTGAAAAGCTCACAGCCGTATTCGTAAATACCTGTGATTGAGCCTGTTGCATGATAAGCGTTTGCGGCACAACCGCCGCTGCAATAAAGTCTTGCCCAGCAGTCTTTGCAGTCGGGACGGGCGTATGCATTACAAAGCTTAAATTCGTCCTGAATTTTCGTGTTTGAAACACCGTTAAAGATATCGCCGAGCTTGTACTTTTCATCGCCAACAAATTGATGACAGGGATAGAGGTCGCCCCAAGGTGTTACAGCCATATATTCTGTACCCGAACCGCAACCCGAGATTCTCTTATAAATGCACGGACCGCCTGTAAGGTCAATCATATAGTGATAGAAGGTGAGCGGTCTGCCCTCTTTTTCACGCTTGAGCATTTCCTTTGCAAGAATTTCGTATTGCTCAAAAAGAACAGGCAAATCGTCATATGTAAGTGCATACGGGTCATCGGGAGCACATACAACCGGTTCCATAGAAAGCTCTGTAAATCCCAAATCCGCCATATGGAAAATATCGTTTGTGAAGTCTGTGTTATTATGTGTGTAAGTGCCTCTTACATAGTAACCCTTGTTACCTCTTTTTTTGACAAATTCCTGAAATTTCGGAACGATAATGTCATAACTGCCCTTGCCGTTTACAGTTTTGCGAAGATGGTCATGCACTTCTTTTCTGCCGTCAAGGCTGAGAACTACATTATGACATTCTTTGTTTGCAAATTCGATTACATCGTCATCAACAAGCATACCGTTTGTTGTAAGTGTAAAACGGAAGTTTTTGTTGTGTTCCTTTTCAATGCTTCTTGCATAGGCAACAATCTGCTTTACAACATCAAAGTTCATAAGAGGTTCTCCGCCGAAGAAGTCAACCTCAAGGTTTACTCTGCTGCCTGAATTTTCAATGAGAAAGTCAATTGCTCTCTTGCCCACTTCAAAGCTCATCAGGGCTCTCTCGCCGTGGTATTTGCCCTGGCTTGCAAAGCAGTATTCGCAGTTAAGGTTACAGGTGTGAGCAACGTGCAGACAAAGCGCTTTGATTACTGTGTTTCTCTTTTTAAAGTCAAATGCAAGGTTTTCGTACTTGTCGTCTGTAAAGAGCTTTCCTTGTTCCTCAAGCTCTTTTACATCTTCAATGCAGTCAGAGATTTCTTCTTTTGTAATCTCAGGATTGTCTGCATATTTTGAAAGCATTTCGTCGATTATCTGTTCTTTTGTTGCGTTTTTGTACATTGCAATAACATCATAAGCAAGGTCATCGACTGCGTGTACACTGCCGCTGTAAACATCAAGAACTATGTTGTATCCGTTAAGTTTATACTGATGAATCATAATATCTCCGTTAGACAAAAGGAAAGCCGTTAACCCTTTGGGAAAACGGCGATAATCCTTAATAATCAAATTAAAATAGAATTATTTCTCGCTCATGCACTTTTCGCACTGCTGGTTAGCAACGCCGCAAGATGTCTTACAAGCTGACTGGCATGAAGTCTGGCACTCGCCGCAACCGCCTGTCTTAACGCTCTTCTTGAGGTCACGAGTTTCGATAGTTTTAATTCTCTTCATAATAAATCAAACTCCTTGTTAGATTTTGTTAGTTTAATATTATCACACAGTCATTGATTTGTCAATCTTTTTTAACTACGCTTATGTTGTCCGTCATACCGCCTTTTGTTGACATAATCTCAACCTTGCAGGCTGAAAGATATTCAATGTAATTTATAAGTTCCTTGCTTATAATTTCACCGGGTACGATGAGGGGAATTCCGGGTGGATATGCCCAGATATACTCGGCAGAAGTTCTGAATTCCGAATTTTGAAACGGAATAGTTTCTTTGTTGAATTTGTACAACTCGCAGGCGTTGAAATTTTTGCCTGTGTAGAGATTTTTTAACGGAACACGCTCGGTGTCGGCCTCTTTTAAAAGTTCGCTGTCAATTGAAATCAGAGCATCTGAAAGCATATCAAAGCCTTTTTCGGTGTCACAAACAGATGTCATGGCAATTACATAGTCCGAATATGCCATTTCGGTTTCAATCTGATAATTATTTCGCAGTATTTCGGCAAGCTTTGTTCCTGAAATATTTGCGTTCGCTGTTGAAATTACAATTTTGCCGATATCATAATCAAAATCAGTATCGCTTTTATCATAAATTTTCAGATATTTCAGATTTTTAAGTTTTTCTCTGACCGTTTTAAGATTGCAACAATATTCCTTGAATTTATCTTTGCTGTTTTCGCAGAAATCAAGGCATTTTTCAATTGAACTCATTAAAATATATGACGGACTGCTTGTTTCAAATACAGCCAAATTTTCAGCAAAAATTTCAGAAAGCTCGCTGTCATTTGTTATGAGCAATGCAGTTTGAGTTAATGACGGCAAAGTTTTGTGCAGACTCAATACTGCGGCGTCTGCACCGCAGTTAAGTGCTTCATCGGGAAAACTGTCCGAAAACGGAAAATGCGCTCCGTGAGCTTCGTCAACAAGTAATTTTGCTCCGTGTTTGTGACAGATTTCGGAGATTGACTTTATATCCGAAACAACTCCTTCATATGTAGGCGAAGTTATGATTACAAGTCTGATTTCATCATTGTGTTTTGTAAGTTTATCTTCTATATCGCAAGGTGAAACCGATGTAAGAATATTGTATCTGCTGTCTGTATCGGGAAAAATGTAATCGACATTGAGATTAAACAGTTCTGCTGAATTATATACAGATTTATGGCAGTTGCGAGCCATTAAGATCTTGTCGCCTTGATTTGTCATTGAGCGAATTGCTGAAAGTATTCCGCCTGTTGAACCGTTAATCAGAATGAAAGCATTTTTTGCATTGTAAAGCTTTGCAGCCTTTTTCTGAATTTCATCAATAACTCCGTTTGGCGAATGGAGATTGTCAAAATCATGAATTTCGGTTATGTCGATATTATACGGTATTATACCCTCTTCTGTAATGTCCGTTCTTTTGTGTCCGGGCATATGAAAAGGATATATGCCGCTTTTTGAATAATTTTTAAGCTTGTCGTACAGCATATATCCTCCGATATTTTAAATATTTAGTTTGTACCGAACTCAGCGAGTTCAAGTCCCTTGTTATGTTCAAGCGCCCAGTTTATGCTCCAGTAGCTTGTAAAGAGCAAAAGATGATTGCCTTTTAGATCCTGAATTTTTTTAGTATCGGACGCAAGGTCGAGAGTTTTCGGATCAATGTCATCGTTTACAATCCAACGGATAAATTCATATGGGAGTGTTTCCATAATGATATCACAGTTGTACTCGTTTTGAAGTCTGTATTTAAGAACATCAAACTGAAGTACGCCTACAACGCCAACGATAACTTCCTCCATACCTGCGTCAAGCTCCTGGAAAATCTGAATTGCACCTTCCTGTGCAATCTGACTTGTACCCTTGATGAACTGTTTGCGCTTCATTGTGTCTTTCTGACGGACAAGTGCAAAGTGTTCGGGAGCAAATGTAGGAATTCCCCTGAACTGTACCTTGTGGCCCGGTGAACAGATTGTGTCACCGATTGAGAAAATGCCCGGATCAAACACACCGATGATGTCGCCCGCATATGCCTCGTCAACAATTTCTCTTTCCTGAGCCATAATCTGCTGTGGCTGTGAAAGACGCATTTTTTTGTTGCCCTGAACATGGAACACTTCCATATTCTTTTCAAACTTGCCGCTGCAGATGCGCATAAATGCAACTCTGTCACGGTGAGCCTTATTCATGTTTGCCTGAATTTTGAAAACAAATGCAGAGAAAAAGTCTGACATAGGCTCAACCTTTTCATCAACTGTTTCTCTTGGCAGAGGTGGAGTTGTGAGCTGTAAGAACTGTTCAAGGAATGGTTCAACACCAAAGTTTGTAAGAGCCGAACCGAAGAATACAGGAGTAAGCTGACCATTGCGGACTGCTTCAAGGTCAAATTCATCGCCTGCACCGTCAAGAAGTTCTATTTCATCAAACAAATCCTGCTTATGATAGTAGCCTATTGTATCTTCAAGGGCAGGATCGTCAAGCGTAAGTTCTTTCTTTTCAACTTCTTTCTGACCGTTATTAGCGGTGAAAGCAAGGATTTTCTTAGAATTTCTGTCATACACACCCTTGAATTCCTTACCTGAACCGATTGGCCAGTTTACGGGATAGGTGTGAATTCCGAGAACATTTTCAATGTCTTCAAGAAGGTCAAAAGAATTTTTTGCATCTCTGTCCATCTTGTTGATGAATGTAATGATAGGAATATTACGCATTACACAGACCTTGAAAAGTTTGATAGTCTGTTTCTCAACACCCTTTGAACCGTCAATTACCATTACGGCAGAGTCTGCCGCCATAAGTGTACGGTAGGTATCTTCAGAGAAGTCCTCATGTCCCGGTGTGTCAAGAATATTTATGCAATAACCGTTATATTTAAACTGCAAAACCGATGATGTAACGGAAATACCACGCTGTTTTTCAATTTCCATCCAGTCGGACACAGCATGCTTTGCGGTTCTTTTGCCTTTTACCGAACCTGCAAGGTTAATTGCTCCGCCGTAGAGCAAGAGCTTTTCCGTAAGTGTTGTTTTACCCGCATCAGGATGCGAAATAATCGCAAAGGTTCTGCGCTTGCTGATTTCTTCTTTAAATGAACTCATATCTTTCTTCCCTTCGGAGGTTAAGTATATCCACAATTTTATATTTTACTATTTTTGGATGGTATATGTCAATAAAGAATGAAGAAAATGTGAGAAAAATAATTGCTACAAAAACTTGACAAATTTGTAAATATATTGTAATATATTGATACAGAAGGACTTAATGTGATTTTTCCTATTTTTTCATATACCTTCCAAATCGAGGCAGAAACTTGTGTTTCTGCCTCAAAATCATTTATGAGGTTTTTTATGAGTAATTCTATCGGTCTTTACATTCACATACCGTTTTGTAAGCACAAATGTCCGTATTGCGATTTTTTCAGCGGCAATGCAGATGAAAAAGCTTTTGATAATTATGTGATTGAATTAAAAGATAAAATAAAATACTGGTCTGAAAAAGCCAAAAGAGATGTTGCAACCGTATATTTCGGCGGCGGTACGCCGAGTGTTTTGGGTGCAGACAGACTTTGTGATATTCTTGATTTTATCAAGTTTAATTTTAATATTCAAAATAATGCCGAGATTACGGTTGAAGTCAATCCCGACTCCGCCAAAACTATTGATTTTGAAAAAATGTATGCCTGCGGATTCAATCGCATTTCAATGGGAATGCAGACTGCTGTTGAAGATGAATTAAGGCTGCTTGGGAGAATTCACAGCATTGATGATGCAAAGACTTCTGTTGAAAGGGCTAAAAGTGCGGGATTTAATAATATTTCACTTGATTTGATGATGGGAATCCCTAATCAGACAATTGAAAGCCTTGAAAAATCAATCAGTTTCTGTGCCGATTGCAAAGTTACTCATATTTCATCATACATTTTGAAAATTGAGGAGAATACTCCGTTTTATAAGGTGCAAAATAAACTTAAGCTTGCCGATGATGATATGCAGGCTGAAATGTATCTGAAAGCTGTTGAAATGCTTGATTCTCTCGGATACAAGCAATATGAAATTTCTAATTTTGCAAAACAGGGTTACGAAAGCCGACATAATACCAATTACTGGAGATGCGGTGAATATATCGGCATAGGTCCGTCTGCACACTCATTTTTTGAGGGCAAAAGGTTCTTTTATTCGAGAAGCATGGACGATTTTAATAACAATAAGCTGTCTTTTGAAGGTACGGGCGGAGATGAGGAGGAATTTATTATGCTCTCACTCAGGTTAAAAAGCGGTCTTAATTATTATGAATTTGAGGAAAAATTCGGATACACCCTCCCCTCTTACATTATCAAAAAAGCTAAAGAGTATGAAAAATACGGCTATACAAATGTTACGGACAAGTCAATAAGCTTTACACCGAAAGGTTTTCTTGTTTCAAATTCAATAATCAGTGAACTGATATAAAAAACGCTCCGAGAATAAATTCGGAGCGTTAATTTTATGTTATGAATTTGTATGTCAGATTAATACAATGAAGAGTATGAACCGCCGCCGATAAGCGATGTAAGAACACTTGTTGCAAATGTACTTGTGTTAAATGACCACATAGTAAGTTCTGCGCCGATGAAGAATACAATCATAAATGCAACGGCAACGATGAGTGTGAGAATTAAAGTGAATAATGCAGAGTTCTTTTCTTCGGGAACATTAGCTTTTACCTGATTTACAAGTGAAATAACAAGGTAAAGCATAACGATTACGAAGAAGAACAGGAACATATATACGCTGATTAAAGCGCAAAGACCTGCCAAAATCCAACCGATTGATGCCGGAATAGATTCAATTGAAAATGTGATGAATGAATCAATAAATGCTTTGGCTGTGTTTTCTTCGGTTTTGTATTTCTTTACATATGCAAAGAGAATAACAGAATAGAAGCCGCCGATAAGGACAGTAGTAACAAGACTTACAAGAAGTGTTTTCGGAAAATCAAGTGCGCTCATAGAAAGCATAAGAAACATATTGCCAAGAATGAGTGCAATAAAGAAAATTGCCGAGAAAAGAGCGCCGAGAATGATGTCTTTTTCAGCCTTTGCTGTTTTGATAACAGTTTTGGAATCCTTAAAGAATGAAGTGAACACAACAGGAATGTTCTTTAAAGCCTTAACAAAAGCATTTTCCCCAATGGGTGCAGTGTTATTTACGGCATAAGGCGACTGCTGTGTCTGAGGGTTTTGCGGCTGTGCATACTGTTGCTGAACAGGCTGCTGATACTGTGGCTGTTGTGGCTGAACAGGCTGCTGATACTGAGGCTGTGCCTGTGCATTTGCCTGCTGAGCCTGTGCTTGAGCGGCTCTTGATTTTTCGCAGTTGCAAACAGCATTGTCTTCAAGCTGTGCTCCGCAATATTTACAGAATTTCATGGTGATTCCTCCAAGATAAAATAATATGTAACAGGTCTTATAGCTACCTGTTGTTTGTTTATTGAGAAGTGATAACATCAACGCTCACATTATATCACAAATTACAGCAATAATTCAATATTTCTTACAATTTTTTAATCTTTTACACTACAGAAAATTATATGTTAAAATAATGAAATGATGTACACATAGCAAATAATGACAATAAAACAGCGGCAAAAACTATAAACTTAAGTTTTTGCCGCTGTGGTTTAGTAATAATACCTTATAAATTTTATATTGTAGTAATCACAGGTTGTGATGTCGTTGGTGTCAATCTCATTTAAAAGGATATAATCCTGAGCAACACCTAAAAGATAGCCTGTTTTCTGAACAATTGTGTTTGCTCCCATAAGAAAATCAACGGTGATTCGTCTTCCGATTTGTGTTCGCATAAAACCGTTGTGATATCTCAGATTTTCGGCTGTTACAGGAAACGGATATTGATAATCACTCATCGACATTCCGATATTCTGCCTTATCGGCGTTGCAACGGTGGCACCGGGGCTCGCCGTTGTAGCAGGGGTTGCAGGCAAAACAGGTATAGATGTATCTATTTTTTTTAAGTCCTTAATGAACGGTATATTTTGAAGACTTCCGTTGTATTTATTTATATTTTCAGGTTGTTCTTCTGATGTACTTCCGCCCTCTTCATATGCTATTTCTGCCTGTTCAAGCGAGGGATTGTCATTTGATTTTTTAACTTCTTTTGTCTTATCGGGGTGTGCAACAGACGGTGCACCCGGATTATGTCGCATAATTTCGTCAATCGCAGGAATATAACATCCGATATCCGCTGTGTTTGACGGACAAGAATTATTGAGGCAGGCTTTGTTTTTGTCAAGTCCGTAATGATGTTCGGGATTAATCTGATTTGCCGTAGGAGTTGTATTAACTGCCATATTTGAAGAATTATCCATTAAGCTATGCTCCTTTATGTTTTGGAATAAGCCTCGGTAGGCGAATAAAAGCAATGATCCCCTACCCTGTTGTAAATTACTCCGTTGTTTGACGGAAAAAATGTTGGGCAGGTATCTGAAAATGGATTAAAATAGAAAATTGAATTTCCGACAGATGAATCGGTATTGCCCGCCAATGCCCAATCGGCAATGTTATAGTGAATTTCGTCAGGGCGTATATTGTAAACATTCTGAGGATTATATTGTCCTCCGACAGTTGTTTTAAGACAGGTAAATTGATTTGGTTGTTCCATTATGGCACGGAAATCTCCGCCCTTGCTGACTCTTGCAAATTCCCCGTTTGGAACACGGGTTCGGTTTACAATTACCGACGCAACGGCACGCATTCCGTTTTCACCTTCCCCACCTGCCTCACATTTTAAAAGCCTTGCAAGCAATTCTCTTGTACTCAATGCCACCTTTTTTCACCAACCGTTATTTTATTCAATGATATTTTATGCATAAAATAACTTGTTGTTACAAAGAAAAAGCTTGCGATAAATGTGTTATTCACACAGACAGAAAATTCTGTTTTATAGAAGCAAATCAGTCAGATTAGCTGTTGCTGTCTACCGCTTTACTTGCTTTTGCAGGGCTATTTTGCCAATCACCGAACCATCTGATAAATTGTTTGCTTTGAGTAATATTATTGATTTTTTATTGACACTATCATCAATAGTGCGTATAATGATATTGGAACCCGAATTTTTAAGTCGGCTGGGTAATTGGTACCCTGACTTCTTAAAAATATTCTGGGTTCTTTTTTTTCTAAATAAAAAAATCCTGTTTTCCCTGTTGTTTCTAAAGCAACAGCTTCTTAGATTAAATCGTTAATGTTGTTTTTGCCGTCATCGTTCACAAGCCAATCATCGTATTCTTCGTCAATTGAATATTTCAGCGTATCGTGTATTGCACCGGCTTTTTCGTCTGTAAAATCATAATCTTCATCAAGCGAGAATTTTTCTTTTACTCCTGCGGAAAGTTCTTGTCCAATTTTTTGATTAGTTCTTGTTCCGTTGGATTGTCCTTCATTAACTCTTCCATTTTTAACAGAGTTTCGTCCGATACTATTATATCGCTTACTCTTTCCGCTGTACTCCCCGAGTATGCATCCAATCCCTTTAGCAAAATCTTTGAGTATCTTTTGACATTCTTTCCTGCTCTCCAATTCAATTATAAAATCTGCTATGTCTTTAACATTGATTTTATTATAATCTATATTTCCGATTGCATAAACCTTTTCTAAAGGATTATCGTCAAAAGTATTGTCGTAGATAACTAATTTGTATTGATACTTTGAGTTTTCTTCACACTCAACAAGAATTGAGTTATCATTTATTCTTAATCCCGAATCAAGTCCTGTTGACATGGCGTGCGTGAATTTCCGCCATTCTTCTGCCGTTAAGACTTCAGAGAACTTTCCACCGTGTTTAGGATTTATTACAAATCAGAATATTACCAAGTTAGAATGCAATGAATATCAAAAAGAAGTGGGACTGCAATCATAACAGGATTTTTAGATTATACTTATCAATAAATACAGGGCGTGAAAATAATTAGCCACTTATAAATATCATATACTCGAATTTTTCGGATTTTTTCCCCCCGACTATTGATATTGAGCAAAAAAACACCGTAATTCTAACAGAACTACGGTGTTTTTTATGGCGGAGACGGAGGGATTCGAACCCTCGTCCCTCAAGGGGCATCATGATTTCGAGTCATGTCCGTTATGACCACTTCGATACGTCTCCGAATATTGGTGATTTACCTTGATTATTGTACTTGTTTTTTGTGCGATTGTCAAGTAAAATTACACAAATTTGTAAATTTTAAATTTAATCCGTAAAAGCATAAATAAGTGACTGCGAATATTATATGAAAACTTATACCTGATTTTGCGGACAGTTTTTCCTTGAAAATTATGTATAAAAAGATTATTGAAACAACCATACTCAATTTATCAATCGGCACAACTGCACCTGCGGAATCGTCTTGCAAGACTTTGTATCAGCAGAGTCTTGAACAGCCTGTTGCAGCACAAGAAAGGCAGATATAGGCAAATTAGACTGTTTTCCTTTTGCAAAAATAAGCAACCTAGCAATTATAAGCAACGCTTAAGCGGATTGATGTTCCGAAATTTGATTCTCTTTCTTCTATGCTTTTAGGGTGTATTTTCCGTTTTTGATTATAACAAAATCCTTTGCCATAAGTTTGTGAAGAAGTTGCTTCGATTTTTTATGACTTATTCCGAGAAGTTCGGAAATTTCTTTTGAAGTTACCGCGATATTGTCAGTAATGTATGAAATTACGGCATCTTGTCTGTCTGTTTCAATATCGGGACGGTTTTGTAAAATTTGAGTATTAGTTGAATTACTTTCGAGAACAAATGAAAGCTTTAAGGTGATGCTTTCGGGTTTGAAACTTTCTTCAATGACCGGCAGAACAAATCCGTGGCTTTTCCAAACGGAGAAGATATTAGAAATACCGAAGCCGTCGTTACTGCCGATTCCTATCAGATTAAACATACGCATAATTGCCGTGTTTCTGGGGTCGGATATACCGCCCGCTCTTGCAGCGTCGAGTTCAACTCTAAATCCGCCGGGATTGGACATTGTAATGCTTTCATCGTCTTTTATAACAGCAACACCGTTTGACCCATAATAGTCGGCATTTATAAGGCAGTTTGCAAGAGCTTCCTGCAAGGCAGTTGTAATCAGTGTAATGTCTGATTTTATATTTACTGTCTGTTTTATATCGGATGATATTTTTTCAAAGACCTTTGTAAAGAAATCATAAAGATTTTCACAGTCTGAATTTAAATCTGATGAAATAATTGTGTGTTTGTCATCTTGTGTCGTTTCCTTATATTCAAGACAATAGGACGGGTATTCTTTTTTGATGAACTCTGACTTGCCGAACATAAGAAGTCCTGCGGCTGTGGGGTGAAATAGAAGGTCGTCCCCTGCTCCGATTGCTCCTATTGCCTGCAAGAAATCTTTATCTGACAAATTTTGAAGCCGATTGTTTGGCTTAACAGTTGACATTTTCATTCGGTAGCTGTGGAGTGAATCGGTATTAAATACGGAAAAAGTCAAACTTTGGATAATATTCATATCCTGTGTTTTAATCTCGGAATCACGCACCATAGCGTTAATTTGATCGGGTGTACAACGGTAGTCACCCTCGCCGTTTCTTCTGTATGAATTATGAATACTGCCGTCAAGATACACGGGACGGTCAAATCTTTTGGCTTTTGGCACTGTAATAACGATAATATGCTTATTTTCAATTTTTTGCACATAAACATCATCATATGAAAGAATGTTTGTGCTTACTTTTTGAATATCGTTTGCTATCTCCCAAAATTCCTCAATAAGTTCATCCGGATCGGGAAGATTTACGGGATGAAGTGATTTGTCCCTGTATTCTTCTACACCTAAAAGTATAATTCCTCCGAGTGTATTTGCAAAGGATGAATATGTTTCCCACAAGCTTTTAGGTAATCCGCCTGTTGCCTTTTTTGCCTCTATTCGATTGTTTTCTCTGTATTTTTCAATGTTGTTGAGGTCAATCACATTCATCTCCCCTATTACTGTTGCGGTTATTCTTTTTATATCAACGGTTTTGTCTGCTAATAAAAGCACCGCAGAAAAAAATCTACGGTGCAATTTAAAGATTCGGTTAAAAAATCAGTTTTCTCTTCCGAGAAGGTAGTCAACAGACACTTCAAGAATATCGGCAAGTGCAACAAGCTCAACATCTGTGACAAAACGAATCTGACCTTCAAGCTTTGAAAGTCCTGATGCGTTCATATCGACGCCGTTAACCTGTAATTGGGCAAGAAGCTCCTTTTGCTTCATACCCTTCTGCTTTCTTACTGCCTCAACTCTGCTTCCTACGAGGTTTCTGTCTCCAAGTTCCTGTTTTCTTAATCTCATTTTCACTCTCTCCCAAATCGTTTTAATTCTTTTTTAAAATTCTTTAAAAACATTGTGATGTTATTATAATACTAAAAAGGAAAAAAAACAAGGGGTTTTTGTAAATAAATTTAAAAAAATGAAATTTTTTTGGAAATTTGGTTACAAATTGAAATATAATAGTTACAATGTACCTAATGAGCGGTAATACTGTAAGGATAGTTATGCAAAATTAACAACACTTAATTCTCAATAAGAACGAATAATTTGCGTAAAGCTTTGGCTCTGAATACAATTTCGCAAATTAGTTCCTTGGCAGAAATAACAGTTACAAAATATTACAAATGAGAAATCTAAATTTCAAAAAGAAAAACGCCCTCACTTAAAAGAGCGTTTATACCTATTATTGATTTATTTATGCTTTGAAATTACCGTTTTCGATGTCTGTAATCATTGACACACGGTTTTCGTGTCTGCCGCCTTCATAAGGTGTGTTAAGGAAGATATCGGCAAATTTAACAGCATCTTCCTCGCTTGTAACTCTGCCGCCCATACAAAGGATATTTGCGTTATTGTGTCTGCGAGTCATTTCAGCACAAAATTCGTTTGAAACAACTGCGGCTCTGATTCCCTTTACCTTGTTTGCGGCAATCGAGATACCGATGCCTGTACCGCAACAGAGAATGCCTATTGAGCATTCGCCGGAAGTGATTGCAGTTGCTACCTTGTAGGCATAAACAGGATAGTCAACGCTTTCTTCGCTAAAAGTGCCGTACTCTTTGTATTCAAGTCCTTTTTCATCCAGATATTTTTTGATTGCGCAGATAAGGTTATATCCGCCGTGGTCGCATCCGAGTGCTATCATTTTGTTCTACCTCCAAGTTTTTTATTAAGCTCACGCTGTGCCTGAGGCAAGCGGAGATATACCGGCATAAGCTCTTGTGCCGAAACGGTTTGTCCGTTATTTATCATTTCAAATGCAACAAGTGCAGTTGAAGACGCCCTTTGATATTTAAGGTTTACGGGAGCAGACTCTGCATTTTTAATTTCATTACCGATGTATTTACAGGTAATATCGGTACCGTCACCTGCTATGATGATTCTTCCGTCAACAGACAGCAGTTCGTTTTTTAAGTCATCAAGCGATAATGCTCTGTCATCACAAAGTCGGGTAACAACTCCGCTTTTAATTTCAAACAATGCATTGTATACCTGTGAACAGCGTGCGTCCATTACGGCACATACAATACAGTCGGTTGAAAGAAAATTATAAGCCATACTCTCAAGTGTTGAAACCGAAACACACGGTATATTATTTGCAAAAGCAAGACCTTTTACTGCCGCAACACCGATTCTTACACCTGTGAATGAACCCGGACCTGCGTTGACTGCAATTGCATCAATGTCGGCTATTTGCGTTTTTGTATTGCTCAAAAGCTGTTCAACCATAGGGATAAGCGTCTGACTGTGGGTAAGACTTGTGTTTATGAAAGTTTCACCGATCAGCTTGCCCTCTTCTGAAAGTGCAACAGATGCGGCTGTTGCAGATGTGTCAACAGACAGAATTTTCAAATTTCAACACCTTCAATTTCAAAGATTCTTTCGTCATCGCTCTCCCCTTTTTCAATCGTTATTCTGATTGCATTTTCGGGAAGTGCGCCTTCTATATTTTCACTCCACTCAATTACGAGAATACCGTTGTCAATATAGTCAAAAAATCCGGTTGAGTACAAGTCGTCCCACGAATTAACTCTGTACATATCAAAATGATAGATATTGTACTTCCCGCTGTATTCGTTTACAAGGGCGAAAGTGGGGCTTGATACTCCGTCATCAACACCGAGGGCTCTTGCCAGACCTCTTGTAAAGGCGGTTTTACCCATACCGAGTCCGCCAAAAAGAGCTATTACCTCTGTGCCGTGGAGCTGTTTTGCAATTTTTTCGCCGATTTGCTCAGTTTCATCGGCGCTGTGAGAAATCAATTTTATCATATCAGAAAAGTCCGCTGATTTTGCCGTTTTCGTCAACATCAATTTTTTCTGCGGTGGGAACCTTCGGAAGTCCCGGCATTGTCATAATGTTGCCTGTATAGATTACTGCAAAACCTGCACCGTTTGAAATTGTTACATCTCTTACTGTGATTTCAAAATCCTTTGGAGCACCAAGCTTTGCAGGATCGTCTGAAAGCGAATACTGTGTTTTAGCCACACATACAGGAAGCTTGTTGCCGCCGAGTGCCACAACTTCCTTGATTGCTTTTTCTGCGGCCGTTGTGTAGATTACCTTTGACGCACCGTAGATTTCCTTTGCAATCTTCTCAACCTTTTCCTTTAGCGTTAGATCGAGTGAATAGAGAGGCTCAAATGCAGACGGCTTTTCGCAAGCCTCTACTACCTTATTGGCAAGCTCTATGCCGCCTTCTCCGCCATTGCAGAATACATCTGAAAGGGCAAAATCCGCACCCTTTGAAATACAGTATTCTTCAATGTACTTTAGCTCTTCTTCTGTATCTGTGCCAAATCGGTTGATTGCTACGACAACGGGAACATTGTACTTTCTCATATTGTCAATGTGAACTCCGAGGTTTACAATGCCCTTTTTGAGTGCCTCAATGTTTTCGTTTGAAGTTTCTGACTTTGGAACGCCGCCGTTGTATTTTAATGCACGGCAGGTAGCCACAATTACAATTGCCGACGGAGCAATTCCGGCATATCTGCACTTGATGTCAAGAAACTTCTCTGCACCGAGATCCGAGCCGAAGCCTGCTTCTGTAATACAGTAATCGGCAAGCTTTAATGCAAGCTTTGTTGCTCTTATGCTGTTACAGCCGTGAGCGATATTTGCAAAAGGTCCGCCGTGCATAATTGCAGGAGTACCCTCAAGCGTCTGAACAAGGTTAGGTTTGATTGCATCCTTGAGAAGTGCAGTCATTGCACCCTCAGCCTTCAAATCTTTAGCATAAACGGGTTCGCCGCTGTATGTGTATGCAACAAGAATGTTGCCGAGTCTTTCTTTGAGATCGGAAATATCATTTGCAAGACAGAGAATTGCCATAACTTCCGATGCAACCGTGATAATGAAGTGATCTTCCCTCGGAACACCGTTCACCTTGCCGCCAAGACCGATTGTGATATTTCTTAATGCACGGTCATTCATATCAAGACAACGCTTGAAGAGAATTCTTCTCGGATCAATGCCGAGTGTGTTGCCCTGCTGAATATGGTTGTCAAGCATTGCGCAGCAGAGGTTGTTGGCCGCTGTAATTGCGTGCATATCACCTGTGAAATGAAGGTTGATGTCCTCCATCGGAAGAACCTGTGCATAACCGCCGCCTGCGGCACCACCCTTAATTCCGAATACAGGACCAAGCGACGGTTCACGGAGTGCTATGATTGCCTTTTTACCGATTTTAGCCATAGCCTGACCAAGACCCACCGATGTTGTCGTTTTTCCCTCTCCTGCAGGAGTTGGATTGATAGCAGTCACAAGGATAAGTTTACCGTCCGAATTATCCTTTACACGGTCAGCAAGCTCATCAGAAAGCTTTGCCTTGTACTTTCCGTAAAATTCAAGCTCATCGGCAGAAATCTCAAGCTGATTTGCAATTTCTGCAATAGGCTTTAATTCTGCACTCTGAGCAATTTCGATATCAGATAACATAATATTCCTCCGTATCAAATTCATATCTCCTTTATTATAACAAAATGCGAAACTTGTATTATTCTGTATTGAAATTATACTTGATATTGAAGGCATTATTTAATATAATTATAAGGAAAAAGTAATTCAAAAAGGTTGTTTAAGGTGAAAAGAGTTTTAGCAAATATATATGAGTACTTTCGACAATGTGACACTGTGCTGTGGCTTTTGACGCTTACGGCAATTGCATACAGCTTTCTTTTGATTGCCAGTATGCAGAGGTCGGGTAATTACAGTTACCTAAGAACACAGATTGCTGCCGTATCTGTCGGACTTGTTGCAGCGGTGTTTATCTCAATTGCCGATTACAGATTTCTTATACGAAAATGGTACATTGCCGCAATAGTGGGAATTGTTCTTGCCGGACTTGTGTTTGTGTTCGGTGTCCGTGTGAGCGGCACTGATGACACGGCGTGGATAAATCTCCCGGGAGGTTTTTCAATACAGCCGTCCGAGTTTATCAAAATCTGTTTTATAATCACATTTTCAAAGCATTTGTCATGGCTTAAAGAAAAGAATATGACGGAAAAGTTTTCAGGGGTACTTTCACTCGCAGTACACGCAATGATACCTATGGCTATTATTCATATTCAGGGTGATGACGGTACGGTTCTTATATTTGCCCTTATGTTTTTAATAATGGCATTTACCGCAGGCGTTCAATTAAGATATTTTGCAATTTTAGGCGGATTACTCGTGTGCGCAATTCCGATTATATGGAATGTGTTTATGAATGAAGAGCATCGCAACAGAGTTCTTGCGCTGTTTGACCTTGACGGAAATGCACTTACAAATTACGGCTGGCAACAGTATCAAGGCAAGGTTTCAATTGCGAGCGGAGAAGCTTTCGGAAGCGGTCCTTTTAATGGGCAAAGAGTTGAACATTCAATAGTGCCGGAACAGGAAAATGATTTTATTTTTACCGTTGCCGGTGAAGAACTTGGCTTTGTCGGCTGTATAGCACTTTTGCTCTTGCTGTTTTTTATAGTTCTTAAGGTAATTTTAAATGCAAAGCTATCGACTGAATTTGAAGGAAAATATATCTGCTGCGGTGTGTTTGCAATGATAACCTCTCAAACGGTTGTAAATATCGGTATGGTTTTGGGTTTTCTGCCTGTCGTAGGAATAACGCTTCCGCTTTTCAGCTCAGGCGGAACTTCTGCGTTAAGCACGCTTATAAGTCTTGGGCTTGTTCAAAGCGTCAGATACCACAACACCGACGATATGAATAAAGCATTTGTAAGGCGAGGCAGTACAAACCGCATCAGAATGTAATTATACTCCCTCATCACGGAAAATACGGAAAAAGTTAAAACGCAGGCATTTTTAAAATGTCTGCGTTTCTTTGTGTTATTTTTCGCTGATTGTAATGTTTGCTTTATAGCTTCCGCTTACCCAACAGGTTGATGTTCCTTTCAACTTGAAAGTTACCGGCATCTGAACAGAACCAACCGTTCCGCTCTGATCCGAGGTATCTATTATACATTCAATATCGGAGCTCTTAAGATTTTCAAGTTCTTTCTTACTGCCGATTACCGTAACACTCATATTGGTTTGGGTTACATCGGCTTTATATTCTGAAGATAAACCGCTGACCTTAAATGAATCAACCGTGTATGTTTTCTTCGATAAGCTGCTGAGATCCAATACAACCTTAGCGGCGGTTGAATTACTGATATTTTTGCAATCTGTCGGAATATTGATGCCCTGATCATTGTATTCATACCGCTTATTTGAGAGAGTTGCAAAGTCAATGGATTCAAGCTTTATGCTTTTAGTATTGTCAAGAACTTTTTTAGGACCTGCGAGAAGAATTTCAGATGGCTCGACTGACAACATATCGTCGCCGAGGTTGAGTCCTTCAGGCTTGTTCATAAACTCGGGAACAACCTTTACTGTCTTTTCGGGAAGAACAGAAATTGACGCCTCTACCGTGCCAAATTCCATCTTCAAAAGATCGGTGGAAATTCTATTGCCGGACTTATCGTAAAGAAGTATATCGGCTGTTGCAGATGTTGAGTCATCAAGGATTCCGTCAAGTTCTGCTGAAGCTGAAACCTTGGCAATTTTTGCAATCTCTGTCTGCGGACCCGAAACGGTTATATTTTTTGACGCAAGCGAGGTTGACGCATAGTAGCCGTCAGCAACCTTATACACGACATTCTCCTGAATCGGAAAACTTGTTTCTCTGAGATAATCAACAATTACATTCACATTTGACGGCGTAACAGTTGAAATTATCTGGAAATTTGCACTTGGATTAGTCTTTACTGCGGAAAGTGAAATCTGATAAGTTCCTGCGGAATCAATACCGTTTGTCGCAGCGGTTACGGTGATATCCTTTGTGCTGATTGAACCCAGAACAGCCCTGCTGCCTGTTACGGTAACGGTTGCTGTTTGCTCGGTATCGCTGAACACCTGCAGACCGTTGTTGACAAGCTGATCCGGCAATTCAATTTGAATAGGAATGTTACTGATTGTAACGGAAGTATCATTCGTAGTTCCCATACTCATATAAACCCATGTTATTGTTGAGATTACAAGGGAGAGTATAATCAGAAATTTGTTATTCTGAAACAGTTTGTTGAGAGAGAGTTTTTTCTTTTTCATTCGTCATCCTTCTCTCTGTTTGAACTTTTCGGGTTTTTCTGGAAGAATTTTCTTGACTGCTCTTCATCATCATAACCGCGGTCATAGATAAGAAACTGTTCAAGCTTTTTAATAAGCGCTTCTCTTGTAAACTCACGGAGAAGGATTCCGTTGACGGCAAGAGAAATCACTCCTGTTTCTTCACTGACAATGAGGACAACGGCGTCGCTTTGTTCACTAATACCGAGTCCGGCTCTGTGTCTTGTTCCGAGATTTATATCTACATTTTGATTTGTTGTAAGCGGTAAAATACATCCTGCTGCAAAAAGTTTTCCGTCACGGATAATGCTTGCACCGTCATGCAAAGGAGCTTTGTTAAAAAATATATTGCCAAACAGAGCTACCGATGTTTCAGCGTCGATAATTGTGCCTGTAGCGGCTATATCAGACAGCATAGTTTCGCGTTCAAATACGAGCAATGCGCCTGTTTTTGAGCGTGAAAAAAGAACGGCTGTATCGGCAGCGTCAATAATTGACTTTTCAACTGCCTTTTTCCAATCATCGCTTTTGCGGTGCTTTGTAAATATCCTTATATATTTTTTATAGGTGTTGTTGCGTCCCATCTGTTCAAGAGCTTTTCTGATTTCAGGCTGGAATATGATGGCGATAACAACGACAGCTGCCTCAAAAAAGGTTCGCAACAAGGATGAAAGCATAACAAGACCGAACAAAGATGAAAGAAAATACACTATAATAAGAATAATTACACCTTTGAGAAGCTGAACCGCTCTTGTTTCCTGAACAAGCTTGAACAGTCCGAAAATCAGCAGTGCAATTGCAAGAATATCTACAACATCTCTGAATTGGATAGTCTTGATAATGGAAAAAATGCTGTTAAAAATTTCCAATCTGCTTTCCCCTTCCTTTATTTATTTCTTGTTATTATTCTAACATACTTTTATTACTGATTGCAACCTTTTTAAATTGTTTTTTTAAGTTTGTTGTTCTTTGAAATACTACGAACAGCGTTTGCAAAATATATTACATCATTTTTGTCTGTAAAAGCTGAAACAACTGCCCTTACGGTTCCCGTATCCTGAGTTCCGAAGCTCTTGTGTGCAAGGGGCGCACAATGGAGTCCTGCACGCACAGCAATATTGTAATTATCATTGAGAATTTTTGCAACAGTTTCACTTTCTGTGTCTTTGATATTAAAGGATATTACGGGAACGCTGTGATTTTTCTCAGGCATTTTGGTGTATAATATTACATTTTCCGCTTTTTCAAGCCTTTTGTAGAGCATTTGTGCAAGACTTAATTCGGAGTTGTATATTTTATTAGGTTTTCTGTTCAAAACAAATTTTATTCCTGCGTTAAGCCCTGCAATTCCCGGAAGATTCGGTGTGCCGCTTTCATATTTGTCGGGAAGAATTTCAGGCTGATTGAGATTTGCAGAATCACTCCCCGTTCCGCCTTGGATAAGACTGTCGGGAGTTGTTTCGCTGTTTATGATTAGCAGACCTGTTCCCATCGGTCCGTAAAGCCCTTTGTGTCCTGCTGTACAAAGATAATCAATTGAACTGTCAGAAAGATTTATATCTGCAATACCTGCACTTTGCGCGGCGTCAACGCAAAATAATATACCGTTGATTCTGCACAGAGCAGCTATTCTTTCAATCGGCAGTTTCACTCCGAAAACATTTGACGCATGAGTACATATTACAAGCTTTGTATTTGCTTTAAATTCATTCCTGAAATTTTCTATTGTTTGTTCTTCGTCATAAGGAACACATTTTGCAACAGAATATTCAATTTTATTCTTTTTGAGTGCCTCAAGCGGTCTTACAACCGCATTGTGTTCAAGAGAAGAGATGACAGCATGATCTCCGGACTTTAATATCCCTTTAATTACTGTATTAAGTGCCGATGTGCAGTTGAGCGTGAATATTACATTTTCGGGATTGGCAGAGCCAAAAAGCTTTGCGGCATTTTCACGACAGGAAAACATAATTTCCGATGATTTTACCGACATTATGTGTCCGCTTCTTCCCGGATTTGCTCCGTAATTCGACATTGCATCATTAACTGCTTTTCTTACCGAAAACGGTTTTGGAAAAGTTGTTGCTCCGTTATCAAAGTATATCATAAGTTATCAACGGCAGCCGTACCGTTTACGGTAATGCCGTTACTCCTGATGATTTTCAATGCTTTTTCAAAATTTCCCGGGACATAAAGACTGTAGCCGCAGGATTTTTTGTTTAGGTGTATAGGAGTTCTTACAAGTCCTGATTTAATATTATTTTTTAAAAGTAGGTTACGGCTCTTCATGGCAAGAGTTACCGAGCCGAACATAATTAAATTATTTTCCATAACTTCCACCCTTTGCTAAATCTTTGTGATACTTACAAACAAAATATCACACTACATATTATGTTTATCGGCAAAGTTTGGACATAAAAGAAAAAGCACGGCTTCGAAAACCGTGCTTTAAAATCTTATTTATCAGTTCATCTTTTGAGAAAGAAGGTTGCCCATGTTGTACATACCTGCTTTCTGATCTTTAAGAAATACTGCCGCATTAACAGCACCGACAGCGAAAACTTCTTTTGACTGAGCCTGATGAGAAATCGTTACAACCTCATCGTGACCTGCAAAGATAACTTCGTGTTCGCCTACAATTGTGCCGCCTCTTACGGAATGAATACCGATTTCGTTCTTTGAACGCTTTCTGCGGTAGCTGTGTCTGTCATAAACATACTGCGGATCTTCGTCAAGCTGTTCCGAAATTCCGTCTGCAATCATAAGAGCTGTTCCGCTCGGAGCGTCGAGCTTGAGATTATGATGCTTTTCAACGATTTCAATATCGAACTGGTTTCCGAGAATTTTTGCAGCCTCTTTTGAAAGCTCAATAAGAAGATTGATGCCGAGTGACATATTACCTGAATAGAAAACAGGAATTGTCTTTGCCGCATCTTCGATTTTTGCAATCTGATCTTTAGAAAAGCCTGTTGTGCAGATAACACAAGGTACTTTGTTATCAACTGCATACGAAAGCATACCGTCAAGAGCTGCAGGATTTGAAAAATCAATGATTACATCAGGTGTTTCGGTTGCCTCGTCAAAAGTCTTGAAAACATCAAAATCATAATTACTTTCACCGAATGCGTCAACACCGAACAAAACATTGCAATCCTCACGGCTCTGAACAGCCTGTGCCACAAAGCAGCCCATTTTACCGTTACAACCGACTATTGCTGTATTTACCATTTTTATTCCCCTTTAAACTTCTTGAATTTTAAACGAATCAAATGTTGATTATTTAACCTTCTTGCTTAAAAGGTCATACTTTTCCATGCAATCCTTGAGGTCATGGTAACCCTGAACGCTCATAGGAACGAGCGGAAGTCTGCATTCACCTGCTTCATAGCCAAAGAGGTTCATGGCAGTTTTTACAGGAATAGGATTAACATCGCTGAAGAGTATATGCATAAGCTCAAGATAGTGGAAGTTAAGCTTCTGTGCCTCTGCAAAGTCATTGTCAAGACAAAGCTGACAGATGTCATGCATTTCTTTTGGGCAGATGTTTGCAAATACAGAAATAACACCGAGAGCGCCGAGTGACATGAAAGGAACAGTCTGGTCATCGTTACCTGAGTAGATATCAAGATTGTCACCGCAAAGTGAACGGATGAGAGCAACCTGAGAGATGTCGCCGCTTGCCTCTTTTGCGGCAACGATGTTAGGATGCTTGCAAAGCTCCTGATAAGTCTTTGGCTTGATGTTACAGCCGGTTCTTGAAGGAACATTGTAAAGAATAATCGGAATATCAACCGAATCTGCAACAACGTTGAAGTGTCTTACAAGGCCCTGCTGAGATGTTTTATTGTAGTAAGGAGTTACGCAGAGAAGTGCGTCAACGCCTGTGCTTGCGGCAGATTTTGAGAGCATAACGGCTGTTGAGGTATCATTACTGCCTGTACCTGCAATAACAGGAATTCTGCCGTTTGTCTTTTCTGCAACGAAAGAAATTGTTTCGCAATGCTCTTTTTCCGAAAGAGTTGCCGCCTCACCTGTTGTACCGCATACAATAATTGCATCGGTACCGTTTTGAACATGAAATTCTACGAGATCGCCGAGAACATCGTAGTTTACGCTTCCGTCAGACTTCATAGGAGTGATAAGTGCAACACCTGAGCCTGTAAAAATGTGGTTAGACATAATTTACCTCCGTAAGTAATCAGTCCATGTAGCCCTCAGCACAAAGGAGCTCTGCAAGAAGAACTGCACCGCCTGCTGCGCCTCTTAATGTGTTGTGTGACATACAAACGAACTTGTAATCATATTGAGTATCAGGTCTTAATCTGCCAACCGATACTGCCATACCGTTTTCAAGATTTCTTTCAGATTTAATCTGCGGACGGTCAGGTTCTGTGAAGTAGTGGAGAAAATGCTTTGGCGCACTCGGAAGATTGAGTTCCTGTGCTCTGCCGCTGTAGTTTGACCAAATGTCAATAATTTCTTCAACAGTAGGTTTCTTTACGCCGTCCTTAAATGACATAAATACAGCTGCTGTGTGACCGTCTGATACGGGAACACGGATGCACTGTGATGTGATTGAAATATCGTCTGTTTTAACAATCTTGTCGCCTTCAATCTTACCCCAGATTTTGAGCGGCTCCTGCTCTGACTTTTCTTCCTCACCGCCGATGTAAGGAATAACATTATCTACCATTTCAGGCCATGTCTTGAATGTTTTGCCTGCGCCTGAAATTGCCTGATATGTGCAGGCAAGAACCTTGTCAACGCCGAGTGCCTTTAAAGGATGAATTGCAGGAACATAGCTCTGAAGTGAGCAATTGGACTTAACTGCAACAAAGCCTCTTTTTGTGCCGAGACGCTTTCTCTGAGCGTCAATAATCTTAATATGATCGGCATTGATTTCAGGAATAACCATAGGAACATCATCTGTAAAACGATGAGCACTGTTGTTTGATACAATAGGACATTCAGCCTTTGCATATCTGTCTTCGAGATCACGGATTTCATCCTTCTTCATATTAACTGCGCAGAAACAGAAATCAACCTGTGATGCAACCTCTTCAACATTTTCAGCGTCAACGATAACCATATCCTTGTACTTCTCAGGAAGAGGAGCAGTCATATGCCATCTGCCTTCAACTGTTTCACCGTATGTTTTGCCTGCGCTTCTCTTACTTGCGGCAAGAACAGTAACCTCAAACCATGGGTGATTTTCAAGAAGAAGTGTAAAACGCTGACCTACCATACCGGTAGCGCCGATAATACCGACTTTATACTTTTTCATAATAATTCCTCCGAATTAAACAAATTTTAAAAAAGCGGTTGCCTTATTCAAACAAATATTATATTATATGAAGAGATGTCTGAAAACACGACTGTTTGTCGATTGTGCAATCTGCTCATAATAAAATAATATATCATTTAAAAAGGGTAATGTCAATTATTTTGAGAATTTTACAGGGCAAATACTTGTGTTTTACAAGGATTTTTATAAGAACAGCTTTTAAAAAGCAATTTTAGTTCTTGAAAGGAAATAAAATGAAAACAAGTGATTTTTATTACGATTTGCCGAAAGAGCTTATCGCACAGACTCCGCTTGAACCGAGAGACAGTTCAAGACTGCTTGTGCTTGACAGAGAAAAACAAACTCTGGAGCATAAACATTTTTATGACATTATTGATTATCTTAACGAGGGTGACCTTCTTGTTGCCAACGATTCAAGAGTTTTGCCTGCAAGAATTTACGGTATCAAAGACGAAACAGGTGCAAAAGTTGAATTTCTGCTTTTGAAGCAGGTTGCGAACAACCGTTGGGAAACACTTTGCAAGCCGGGTAAAAAAGCAAAAGTCGGCACAAAATTTTCGTTTGGCAACGGAATTTTGCGTGCAACAGTTGTTGATGTTAAGGATGACGGCAACAGAATAGTTGATTTTGATTGCGAAGAGAATTTCTTTACAACTCTTGATAAAATCGGTCAGATGCCTCTTCCGCCTTATATTACTGCCGAGCTTAAGGATAAGGAACGCTATCAGACGGTTTACAGCCATGAACTAGGTTCTGCGGCAGCTCCGACGGCAGGACTTCACTTTACAACCGAGCTTATGGACAGAATCAAGGCTAAGGGTGTAAAGATTGCGTATGTTACACTTCATGTGGGACTCGGTACATTCAGACCGGTTAAGGTTGATGATGTTACAAAGCATAAAATGCACAGCGAGCATTATGAAGTCCCCGAAGAAACCGCAAAGCTCATAAATGAAACCAAGAAAAACGGCGGACGGGTTATTGCAGTCGGCACAACATCCTGCAGAACGCTTGAAAGTGTTGCGGCAATGTACGGAGAAATCAAACCCTGTGAGGGATTTACGGATATTTTTATTTATCCCGGATTTGAATTTAAGGTGCTTGACGGACTTATTACTAACTTTCATCTTCCCGAAAGTACACTTATTATGCTTGTATCCGCTTTTGCGGGATATGATTTTATTATGAATGCATACAAAGAAGCTGTAAAGGAAAAGTACAGATTCTTCTCTTTCGGTGACGCTATGTTCATATCATAGGAGGATTTTACGGATTTATGTTTAAGGTAATTAAAAAGGAAGGCAGCGCAAGACGAGGCGAATTCATTACGGTTCACGGTACTGTTCAGACTCCCGCCTTTATGAATGTTGCAACATGCGGTGCAATCAAGGGTGCTGTTTCTGCGCTTGATTTAAAGAATATAAAATGTCAGGTTCAGCTTTGCAACACCTATCATCTGCATCTTCGTCCGGGTGATGAAAAGGTTAAGCAAATGGGCGGACTTCACAAATTTACAAGGTGGAACGGTCCTATCCTTACCGACAGCGGCGGATTTCAGGTGTTCTCTCTTGCAAAGTTGAGAAATATTAAAGAAGAAGGCGTTTACTTCAATTCTCACATTGACGGCCGCAAAATTTTTATGGGACCTGAGGAGAGTATGAGAATTCAGTCAAATCTTGCTTCTACAATTGCGATGGCATTTGATGAATGCGTTGAAAACCCTTCTCCATATGAATATACAAAAAACAGCGTTGAAAGAACCACAAGATGGCTTAAAAGATGTGTTGCAGAGATGAAAAGGCTCAACAGTCTTGATGATACCATAAATAAAAACCAGATGCTGTTCGGCATAAATCAGGGCGGTATCTATGACGATTTGCGCGTCAATCATATGAAAGAAATTGCGGAGCTTAATCTTGACGGCTATGCAATCGGAGGTCTTGCCGTGGGTGAGCCTGCCGAAACGATGTACCATATCATTGAAGAGGTTGAGCCGTTTGCTCCGAAAGATAAAATCAGATATCTTATGGGAGTCGGAACTCCCGTGAATATTCTTGAAAGTGTTGCAAGAGGCGTTGATCTTTTTGACTGTGTTATGCCGAGCAGAAACGCAAGACACGGTCAGCTCTTCACTTGGGACGGAGTGCGTAACATCAATAATGCAAAATATGAAACAGACGAATCCCCGATTGACGAGCATTGTGACTGCCCTGTTTGCCGAAACTTTTCAAGGGCATACATAAGACATCTTCTCAAGAGCGGTGAGATGCTCGGAATGCGGCTTGCTGTTTTGCACAACCTCTATTTTTACAATAATCTTATGGAAGTTATCAGAACTCAGCTTGACAACGGCACATATATGGAATTTTACGAGAAATATCGCAATATTTTAGGCGTGCGTATCTAATATTTTTTCAAAACAGAAAAAACACTTGCAAGATGTGATTAAAACTGATATAATCAGTACATTGTATGAAAGGAATGACGAAAATGACAAACTTTTTACCTGTAGTTGCTGAAGCAAGCGCAAGCGGCGGAAATCAGTCATCAAGCATGATTTTTATGATTCTCTTCTATGTTGCTATTTTTGCGGCTCTCTATTTCTTCCTCATTAGACCTAACTCAAAGAAGAAAAAAGAAGAAGCTCAGCTTCGTAACTCTCTTGAGATTGGTGATGAAATTACAACAATCGGCGGAATTATGGGCAGAGTAGTTGCTATTAAGGACGACGAAGACGCTATCATCATTGAAACAGGCTCCGACAGAGTTAAGATGAAGTTTAAAAAGTGGTGTATTTCTACTGTTGACACAGTTAAGGAACAGCCACAGCAGGCAGGTCAGCCTGAAAAGAAAGGCTTCTTCGGTTTTGGCAAGAAGAAAGATTCTGACGAAACTAAAGCTACAAAAGAATAACTTTTTGAATGAATGTTCTTTCCCCCGAATATATTTGTAACAGAATACATTCGGGGGTTGTTTTATGTCTGATAAAAAATTACTTGCAAAGGCTGTTTTGTTTTCATCAGTATGCGGAATACTCATACTTGTAATTTTGATGTGTCTGCTTGCGGCCGTGATGATGTCAGCGGGAGTAATTTCGGCAGATATACTTGATTACTGCGCAGTAGGAATGGTCGGTGTTGCAACGCTGATGTCGGGAATAATATCATCAAGAATTACAGGAAGTGCAGGTCTTGTGGTGGGTTCGCTGACAGGATTTTTTATTTTTCTTGTCATAACCTCTATTGCATTGATTTTTAACGGTGAGCCTATAACGATACTAACCCTGCTAAAACTGATGTCATCCGTTCTGGGAGGAGGAATAGGCGGAATTATCGGAGTAAACAAAAAGGAAAAAATAAAAATCAGATAAGATCGAGTAAGATATTTTACTGAAATTATGTTTTCGGCAGTTCGTTTAGGCGGACTGCTGTTTTTATGTCGGATTTAATTACAAATTAGAATTATTTTTTAAAAAATTGAAATATCTATGGTAAAACAGCTCGTAATATGGTACAATAATTCGGAGAATGAGATAGTGAGGGTTAATGACCTTGATTTAGATATAATATGAAAAATAAGGAAATATTTAAGGAGTGTTAGTATGGCAAAAACAATTAAATTGCCGGCAGATTTAAGGGATTGGAAGGTTACTTCATTTGTTGGGGAAGACAACGGCTGTGAAGTTTACAAGGTATCAAGGAAGATTGATAAAAATACTGCTCAGAATGCGATTCTCAGACACGCATTTATCGGCAAAAATAATTATAATGATGAGCGTGCCGAATATTTCGCCGAAGAGGCTGATTTTATTGAATCCGTAAAGAATCTTGACGGCGTTTCAAACTATCTGGATGTTTATGTTCAGGATAATCAGAACAAAGAAACCTGTGATTTGTACATATTTACAGAAGAACTCACAAGCCTTGATGAACTTATGAAAGCCAAAACATTTACCGAAAACGAAGTCATAGATTTTGGTATTCAGATGAGCAGTCTGCTTGAAACTTTGGAAACAAAGAATATTTTTCACGGTAATATTTCGCCAAAAAATATTTTTGTAACAGCAGACGGAAAGTATAAAATCGGCGGATTTACCGATTTTGAGGGCAAAATTGACGACAAGTCTTATATTGCACCCGAAGTGTTCAGACAGGAAAATGTTGACTATACAACCGATATTTATTCTGTCGGTATAATTATGTATGCAATGTGCAACGGCGGTAAAATTCCGTTTGAAAATGATTCCTGTGACAGAGATTCTGCGTGTAAGGAGAGATTCTCGGGCAAGGCTGTTACCGCACCGTCCGAGGGCAACGAAAAGCTCAAGAGTGTTATTGTGATTGCGTGTCAGCCCGATAATGCAAACCGCTGGAAGAATGCAAGCAACATAAAAAATGCTCTCACATCTATCAAGACTGAAATAGGTACATCCTCCCCTGTGCCGAATCCCGATGTTGTTGTTCCGGAAAGCACCGACTTTGACGGTAATGTATTTGAAGAATATGATTATGATGAATTTGAGGATACAGAGCCGACTGAACCTCAGGATAATTTTGACGATAAGGATGAGGTTCAGACAGTTGAGGACGCTGTTCTTGATAATGAATTTAAAGGTGGCGAACAGCTTAGTATTGACGGTGTTCTGAATCAGGAGGAACCTTTGCCTGTTGCTGAAAACGCTTCTGTGGAAGCAGAAGATACTGCTGAATCAGACGAAAATGATGATGAGGGCGGTTTTGAAGTCGTTGATGTTACTGATGCAGTTGATGAGCCTGAAAATACAGAATCAAAGACAGATGACAATACAACTGAATATGAGGATATAAGTTCTTTCTCTTCTGATTCAGAAACTGATGACAATAAGAATGTTGTTGATGATAAAAAGCCTGAAGAATACGAAAACATTTCAAGCAACAGCGGCGAAAATGAGGTTGTACCTGAGGTTCTCCCTACTGTTACAAGTACTGATGTGTTTGAAAATTACTCGGCAGCTGACCACAAAAATAATCTTACTTCAAGTGATTCTGTTAAAGATTACGGTGATTTCTTCGATGATGAGCCGAGTGCTGTTCCTGCAGAAAATAAGGTTGAAGATACAAAAACTGTTGATGATAAGACAAGTTTTGATGACAACAGTTTTGAAAACGATAGTAAAGATGAATTCGGATATGCAGATGAAGAAGATAATAAAGAAAATGTAAAGAAAAAGAAGAATAAATTTATCATTATTCTTTGTGCTGTTGTAATTGCCGCCGCACTCGGATTTATCGGTTTCTGCGTTTATAACGGTTTGTCAAATTCATCTACTGACAATAAAACTACTACAGCCGAAACTGCAACATCTGCCGAAGTAACCACACAGGCACCGAGTACGGCAGTACCTACTACTGTTCCTGCTACAACAGAACAGGTTACAACATCTTCTTCATATAACAATGTTGTTCCTGTTGTCGGTTACGGTTACAGTTACGGTAAGAAGCTTCTTGAACAGGCTGGCTTTACCGTTGAAATTTCTGACTATGAATACAGTTATGATTATCCGGAAGGATATATTATCTCCCAGACTCCGGAAGGTGACACAAGTGCAAGTACGGGTACAGTTGTTAAACTTGTTATCTCAAGCGGACAGATTCAGAGAGAAACAAAAGCTCCTGCAACACAGGCTCAGCAGTCATCAAATAGTCAGAACAGCTCATCGGGCAATGCAAATTCACAGAGTTCAAATTCACAGTCATCAAGCAATACAAACACTAATAATAACGGCGGATTTATCTTCCCTAACAGCGATTCTTCATATCTCAGCAATGCACAGGTAAGCGCTTTGAGTGATAACGACTTACAGCTTGCAATTAATGAGATTTATGCAAGACGAGGCAGAATTTTCAAGGATGCAAGCCTTAATGCATACTTTAACTCGCAGTCATGGTATGAGGGCAAATATACAGCCGAAGAATTTGAGAAGAATGTTAAATTTAATACTTACGAACAGAAGAATCTTCAGCTTTTGATTAACGAAAGAAGATCAAGAAAGTGATTTTTAAACAAGAAAGATAATGCAGAGGAGTTATTATGAAAGATAAAATATTAAACGCACTAAAAAGCAAGACCTTCTTTGCTTTGGCAATTAATATTGTTATTATGGCTTTGATTATAGGTGTTACTGCATTTTCCTATGACAGTGCTGACGATTTTTACAATTCTTTATATATCTGTCAGTATCATAACTATTACAATAATGATATTAACTACATTTTTGCGACAATTACCGGTTCATTGCAGTACATTCTTTTGAATTTCAACTGTTTTGTACTTTTTCAAATTCTTCTCTCCTGTGCCGCTTTTTCTTCTGTTACATTTGTTTTTGCCGATAAATTCGGAAAGCACAAGGCTTTCATATTCACTCTTGTGCTGAATATTTTGTTTTCATTTGACCATTATTCAAACATTCTAAGCAGTAAAACTGCAGCTTTGCTGCTTACGGCAGGGTTTCTGATGGCACTTAATGCAATCAGAAATAAAAGGTACTCTCTCCCGTTCTGGGTTGGTCTTGCGGAAATTACCTTCGGTACATTTCTGTGTTTTAAGTATTTCTTTGTCGGACTTGCATTTTTCATTGCATTCTTCATCGGTGATATGATTGCAAAAAGAAAGTACAAGTTGCCGTTCAGAAAATTCTTCTGGTATTTCAGACCTTTTGTGCTTGTATTTGTCTTTATTGTTCTTGTCGGCTGCGGTCTTGAATATTATTCATATTCGGTTAATAATGCAAATGCAGAAACTTCGGGGCTGTACAGATACAGCGTCCTTGCCGATAAGACCGATGATAATGCTTTTCCAAACTATTCCGATTACTGTGAGGAGCTTAATTCGGTCGGAATAAATTCGGCAAATGAGTATGAACTTTTTGTTGACGGATATTATGATGAAAACAATGGACTGAATACTGCTGCACTTGAAAAGGTTGCAGATATTCAAAAACGGGAAAATCCGTATAATTTTTTTGATAATGCGGGTGCATTGTTTTCAGATGCATGGGGACATATTATAAATTTTGATTCATATCTTATTGCTTTTGCGGTAATACTTGCCATTATGGTTGTTTTTGTTACCGTTCAGAAAAAAAGATTTGCCTTCTTCCCTGCTTTGTATTTTGCGGTGGGATTTGCGGCTTGTACGTATGTTCGTTATGCAATGGATTCTTCGGCATACACAATGTACGGAATTTTGCTGATGATTCTGTCATTTACAATGTATTCATTTGATTTTGAACATTTTAAAAAGAAAAAATATGAATGTATGGCTGATATGAACAAAAGCACGGCTCTAATTTCGATTGCAGTTCTTGTTGTCTTATGCGTATGCAGTTGTGTGTCTTATTTCTTTCATCTTAGCCCTGTTGAATACGACAAAAAGCCGAGTGACCTTTACACTGAGGTTGAACGCCATCCTGAAAATTACTATGTTCTCGACCCTGTAACAGCTAAAGAATATATTTCATATACCGATAACTATATTCATCCGCTTTGGGGATTTTCTTCAGATTTTCTCAGTAATGTTGACGGCTTCGGATATCTTCATCGGACAAATCAGCTTGTGAACCGCAACCTCTCAACAAATATTTATGAGGCGGTCGTTGACGGAAGAAATGTATATGTTATCGATAAAAACATTACTTTTATCAAAGAAAATTATCTTAACCAATATTACGGCAAAAAGGATTCCGTCATTGTTTACAAGGATGAAAAGGAATTCAACGGATTTACGATTTACAGCGTAGACAGAGTTAAATAACACTAAAAGAGGATTGAACAATTAAAAGTTCAATCCTCTTTGTTGTTTATTACAGACTGCATATCTTCGGGAATTTCGGCAGTAACCGTAATGTATTCATTTTTTATCGGGTGATAAAATTCAAGTCTTGCACAATGAAGTGCCTGCCTTGAAATTTTATCAAGCTTTCCGCCGTACAAGTCATCGCCCATAAGCGGATGCCCTAAATAAGCCATATGACAGCGAATCTGATGTGTTCTGCCGGTTTCAAGCCACAATTCAAGCAATGTAAAATCTTTTGTTGCAACAAGCGGTTTGTAGTGCGTAACTGCTTTCATTCCGTCATCACGGACAATTCGCACCATTTTGGAATCATCACGCAAATCCATTGGCTTATCAACTACACCTTCAATATTTATTTCACCCTCGCATAAAGCGTAATAGACTTTATGCGTTTTATTTTTTACGGCATTGGCTGTAAAACGGTTTTTGGCTATGAGAACAAGTCCTGAGGTATCCTTGTCAAGTCGGTTAATTGCCCGAAATACAAATGGCTTGCCGTTTTGACTGCAATAGTACGAAACAATATTTGCAAGCGTATCGCTTTGGTGCTGCTTTACAGGATGAACAGGCATGGAATGCGGTTTGTTTACCAAAAGAAAATGTTCATCCTCATATCTTATATCAAGCGTTCCCTTTGTCGGTTCAATTTCACATTTTTCATCGGGAATTGCAATTGAAACGGTTTTTCCGCTTTGCACACAGTCAATTGTTCTTAAAATTTTCCCGTCCATCAAAATACCGTCTTTTTCTCTTTTCAGTCGTGTTATTATTCTTGCAGAAAGACCGCATTTATCACGCAGAAATCTTTGAGCAAGCATATTGTCACATTCGTCGGGTACGGGAAAATACAGTCTGTCAGACATAAATCATCCTCCAAACAAAAAACAGAATTATCAGCTGAATAATAAATATTATCGGTATGCCGAGCATAAATTTAATGTGTATTGTTTTGTGTCTGATTAATTGCATTGTAATGTACATTGCAACACTTCCTCCGAGTGCGGAGAGAATCAGCAATGTGCTTTCTCGTACTCTCCATTTGCGGTGAATTGCAAAGTATTTGTCACAGACTGTTACAATAATTGATATCAGGCTGATGATGCAAATGTATATGATGAAAATTTCCATGAGAACTCCAAAGGATGATTTGATTGAAAAACAAAAAGATTGTTCCGATTATTGTATCTGTAATAGCTATGTTAAGCGTTATCTGCATAAGCTCATTTACAAGAGAAAAACCGCCGAAAAAGCAGAATGATATCAACAATATTGCAGCTTTATCATCAAAGGCAACCGCCGACACACCCGAAAGTGATGAAGAAATGCGTGGCGTGTGGGTATCATATATGGAGCTTTCTATGGAAAATGAAAGCTCAAAAACACAAAAAGCGTTTGAAGATAAATTTACCGAAATAGCACAAAAATGCCGTGAAAGCGGTTTCAACACGCTTATTGTACAGGTACGCCCCTTTTGTGACGCATTATATAAGTCAAGCTATTTTCCGTGGTCACATATTCTCACGGGTACGCAGGGGGTAAATCCTCAATATGACGCACTGCAAATTATGTGTGATATATGCAAAGAAAACAATTTGAAAATTCATGCGTGGATAAATCCGTACAGAGTCAGTTCAAATGAAACTCCGAGTAAACTTTCAGACAACAATCCTTACATAAAAAATCCCGAAATTGCCATAAAAACCGACAACGGAATTTTTCTTGATCCGTCAAATGAAACTGCACAACAGCTGATTAGTGACGGTGTAAAGGAAATTGCGGAAAATTATGATGTTGACGGGATACAATTTGACGACTACTTCTACCCTACTGAGGATGAAAGTTTTGATAAAAAGCAGTATCAGGCTTATATTGAAAAATACGGTAAAGAAAACTGTATGAGTCTTGATAATTGGCGAATGCAAAATGTAAATACGCTGATTTGTAAGGTTTACAGAACAATAAAAAGTGTGGATTCGTCAGTTGAGTTCGGCATATCACCGCAAGGCAATATAGGTAACAATGACGGATTGTATGCCGATGTAAAATCGTGGTGTACCTGTAAAGGCTTTGCAGATTACATATGTCCGCAAATTTACTTTAGCCTTGAAAATCCTGCTCTTAATTTTGAAGATTGCCTTGACAGCTGGACATCTCTTGATTTTGACGAAAATGTAAAACTGTATGTCGGTCTTGGCGGTTATAAGGCAGGTAACGGCGAATATGACGAAGGAACATGGCTTTTAAGTGACAGTATTCTTGCCGATGAATACGATATTTTGTGTAACAACAAATCTGTCAGGGGCTTTATGCTTTACAGCTATAGTTGTGTTGAGGATGATACTGCAAAAAAAGAGATTAATAATCTGATTAACGCTTTAAACTAATTCAGCATCGCAGTAGTCATCAAATGATTTTGTGATTTTCACATCAATAATTTTACCGCAGAGACTTGTATCTTCGGAATTAATATGAACAGGCGTGTAGTTCTTTGTGTAACCCTCAAGATAACCGTGACGGAGCCTTTCAACGAGAACAGATTCACAAAGACCGATCTGTTCTTTAAGAAATTCTCTTCTTGAATCATCGCAGACCTGCTCCATAATTTTGGCTCTCTGCTCTTTAATTTGCGGATCAATTTGATTTGGTGCTTTATCGGCAACAGTACCTTTACGGCGTGAATACGGGAAGATATGCACCTTTGCAAAGCCGATTGACTTTACAAAATTAAGAGATGCGTTGAAATCTTCCTCTGTTTCACCGGCAAATCCAACCATTACATCGGTTGTCATAGAACTGTTTTCAAAAGCGTTTCTGAGATTTGTAACAATTTCAGCATATTCGGAACAATTGTAGTGACGGTTCATTGCTTTGAGTGTGTTATCGCAACCGCTCTGCAGTGAAAGATGAAACTGCGGACAGAACTTTGGCTGTGCGGCAAGACGGGCAATCATTTCTTTATCCATTCTTTCGGGTTCGATTGACCCGAGTCTTACACGGTCGATTCCGTCAACGGAACATGCACATTCTACAGCATCAGCAAGATCAAAATCTTCGTCAAGACCGTAGGCGGAAAGGTTAATACCAACAAGAACAACCTCACGGTAACCGTTTGCGGCAACCTGAATAAGCTCTGCCTTTAAATCTTCAAGAGATTTTGAACGCACTCTGCCCCTTGCATACGGGATAATGCAGTAAGAACAGAATCTGTTACAGCCGTCCTCAATTTTAATAAAAGCTCTTGTATGCTCGCCGAGTGACGATACGGAAAGGTTTTCGTATTTTTCGCCTTTTCCGATATGCTCTGTTATATGAACAAACTTCTGTTTTTCTTCGAGAAACTTGTAAATTGAAGGAACGAGTTCGGCTCTCTTTGCATTGCCGAGAACGATATCGCAATTTGAAAAGTTCTCGCTTTCTTCGGGGAAAGCCTGTGGCATACAGCCGGTAAGAATAACAATTCCGTCAGGATTTTCACGGCGGACACGGTTTAGAATCTTGCGGTTTTTTGCATCACTTACGGATGTTACCGTACAGCTGTTTACGATTGTTATGTCAGCCCTGTCCCTGTCATCCGAGAGAAGAAAACCGTTTTTCAGCATATCTTCACGCATTGCCTGTGACTCATACTGATTAACCTTACAGCCGAGTGTTATTATATTAAAATTCATTTAATAATCATCCTTTTTTAGGTAAATAGTTGAAATTGCAAAAATTCATCAATTTATTGTTGATTTTAACAAATATCAATGATAAAATATAGACAAGTTAAACAATGGAGGTGAGATCTTGTTTTCTGTACCGGTTTCAATAAAAGATAAAAAAGAAATGATCGATATGTTTGAAACTCTTGCTCACTTTCCGGATACAGTAATGATGCTTAGAAACGGCGATAATACCGTTGACGCTCATTCTTTGATGGGTTTTTTTACAATTAATGAAAAAATGCCGATTGAGCTTCTTCTTGAATCTGAGCCTGACGATAATCTCAAACAGGCCATTTCAAAATTCGCATTTGTTAACGCATAAATAATATAATATTATATATTGTTAAGCCCTATGACCAAAGTCATAGGGCCTTTTTGTTCGTCTTTATTAAGAATTTTTATCGACAACATGGAACTTTTTAAGGTTTCCTGTCTTCTCGCTTCTCTTGTCAAGCTCGGTAAGAACATCCTCGAGCGGAATACCAAGCTTTACCATCATAACTGTGAGATGATAGATGAGATCAGCAATTTCATAAACAGTTTCGCTGTTGTCATCGTTCTTTGCCGCAATGATTGTTTCACTGCACTCCTCGCCTACTTTTTTAAGAATCTTGTCAATTCCTTTATCAAGAAGGTAGCAAGTGTATGAACCCTCTTTTGGATTATCTCGTCTGTTTTCTACTGTAGCATAAAGTGCTTCAAGAACTTCTCTGTCGTTCATATTAAAATTCTCCTCATTTTAATTTTTTGAAAAAGCAGGAATGATTTCCCGTGTGACAGGCCGCACCTGTCTGTTCAACTGTGATGAGCAATGTATCGTCATCGCAGTCGGCATATATATCAATTACCTTTTGTAAATGACCTGATGTTGCACCCTTGTTCCAAAGCTCCTGACGGCTTCTTGACCAGAACCATGTGTAACCGGTTTCAAAAGTTTTTTGCATACTTTCACGGTTCATATATGCAAGCATAAGTACCTCACCCGTTGACTTTTCCTGAATAATTGCGGGAATAAGTTCGGATTTTACAAAATATTTATCAAGATCCATAATTACCTCAGATTTTATTTGTTACTTCGATCGCCTGTTTCAAATCAAGCGAACCTGTGTAAATAGCCTTGCCGCAGATCGCACCGTAGACATCGAGTTCTGCAAGATTTATGATATCCTTGAGAACTGCAACACCGCCGCTTGCGATAATATTACAGCTGACTTCGTGAGCAAGTTCATCAAGCTGTTTAAGGTTAGGACCTGCAAGAGTACCGTCCTGATCAATGTCTGTGAACACAATAGTCTTTACTCCGACATTTTCCATACGCTTCGCAAGCTCAATGTAGTTGATTTCCGAATTGTCAATCCAACCTTCTGCACGAACCATGCCGTCCTTTGCATCAATGCCAACCGCAATTCTCTCACCGTATTCTTTTACGGCATCAATAACAAGCTGCTGGTTTTTAACTGCGGCTGAACCGAGAATAACACGGTTTATTCCTCTTGAAAGATAATATTCAACCGCTTTCATATCACGGATTCCTCCGCCGACCTCAACAGAAAGTCCCGAGGCTTTTGCAACATCTGCAATAAGATCGGCATTAACAAGCTTTGCATCTTTTGCACCGTCAAGGTCAACCATATGCATCCACTCTGCACCTGCGTCAGCAAAGCCCTGAGCGGCAATATACGGGGACTCTGCTACCTTCTGAACGGTTGCATAATCACCCTTAAAAAGACGGACGCAATTGCCGTCTTTTATGTCAATAGCGGGTAAAATAATCATTATAACACTCCTTTAGTAGAAAGAGTTACATTTGAAGAATTTTGCTTTACTGCAAGACGGAGTGCATGTGCGCAAGCCTTGTACAAAGCCTCTGTGATATGGTGAGAGTTGTCACCGTAAACAGATTTGAGGTGAAGTGTGATTTGTGCGTTAAATGCAAATGCACGCATAAATTCTACTGTCATTGAACAGTCATAACCGCCGCATCTTTCCTGCGGAAAATCAGCATCGAATACAAGATAAGGTCTGCCGCTGATGTCAACAGATGCAAATGCAAGAGCTTCGTCCATAGGAACATAAAAACTGCCAAATCTCTCAATTGACTCTTTGGTTGAAAGAGCCTCTGCAAATGCTTTGCCGAGAACTATACCTGTATCTTCAACGGTGTGGTGTTCGTCAACATAGAGGTCGCCTTTTACCGAAACCTCAAGTCCGAACCTGCCGTGAGTGGCAAACGAATTGAGCATATGGTCAAAAAAGCCTATGCCTGTATCAATTTTAATATCGCCGCCGTCAAGATTAAGTTTTAGCTTTATGTCGGTTTCCTTCGTTTTACGCTCAACATATGCACTGCGCATATAATCACCTCGATAAATAAGTTTTAATGCAACTTATCAGTTCTTCGTTTTCTTCTTCTGTGCCAACGGAAATTCTGATGTAATCGCCCATAAAACGGATTACAATTGAATTGTCCTTGAGATAGTTCCACAAGTCTTTGCCGAATGATGTTTTAACAAAAACAAAGTTTGCACAACTGTTGTAAACCTTAAAATCATCGGAAAGAGCGGACAACTCCAATAAGTCATTATACAGCTTTTCTCTGTTTCTGACAATTGTTTTTTGTCTGTTTTTGAGATAATCTTTATTTTTATATATTATACTGCCGACAACCTGAGAAAATGTGTTCACATTGTACGGAGATTTTACCGCTTTTACAGCTCTTGAAATTGTTTCATTGGCAACGGCAAAACCGAGTCTGAGAGCCGCAGAGCCTACTGCCTTTGATGCGGTTCTGAAAATAATGAGATTTGAATATTTTTCAACCTCATTTATAAGACTCTGATCCCAGAAATCCATATATGCTTCGTCAAGAATTACAAGTGCATTTACGCTTGTAACAAGTCTGCGTGCATCTTCGGCGGTCATACCCTGCCCTGTCGGATTGCATGGGTTTGAAAAGAGTAAAAGTTTGATATTGTCACGATTTACCTTTTCAATAAGTGCGTCAGTATCAATTGTAAGATCGTCAGATTTGATAAAGGTGTCACATTCAACCTCACAGATTGATGAATAGAATTTGTACATTGAAAAATCGGGAGCAACACAAAGCATCCTGTCCCCTTTTTCCATAAAAGCGGCTTCAATCAAAAAGATAAGTTCATCTGAGCCGTTACCTGCGGTTACATATTTTGGATTGATTCCGTAATAATCCGCAAATGCCGTAACAACCTTTTCCGCAAGCGGATCGGGATAGCGGTTAAAATCAATTGTATCAATTGCATTTTTGATTTCTTCTTTGATGAAATCGGGATAATTTTCGGGACATTCGTTTGCATCAAGTCGAATTTTATATGTACCGCTGATTGGTTCATACGGTTCAAGTTCACGGATTTTTTTGTTTAATTCATAAGGCATTGCATAACTTCCATTCTTATTTCATATCAAAACGCACTTTAATTGAATTTGCGTGTGCTGTAAGTCCTTCTGTTTCTGCAAAGCGAACTACATCTTCGGCATCTTTTCTCAAAGCGTCTTCCGTATAGTAAATAAAGCTTGATTTTTTTACAAAGCTGTCTACCGAAAGAGGTGAGAAAAATCTTGCAGTGCCGCTTGTCGGAAGAACATGATTAGGACCGGCAAAATAGTCGCCCAGAGGTTCGGGACTGTAGTTGCCGAGAAATACAGAGCCGGCATTATCAAGCTTGCCGACATACTCCATTGGGTTTTCACAACAAACCTCAAGATGTTCGGGAGCAAGCTCGTTAGCAAATTCAATCGCCTGTGACATATCACTGCATACAATAACTGCACCGAAATTGTCAACCGATGAGCGGATAATATCTTTTCTTGAAAGAGCGGTCATTTGCTTTTCAAGCTCTTTTTCAGTTTCTTTTGCAAGCTCTTCGCAGTCGGTAAGCAGAATTGCAGACGCAAGCCGGTCATGCTCTGCCTGACTCATAAGGTCTGCGGCAAGGAATTTGGGATTTGCAGACTTATCGGCAATGATGAGTATTTCACTCGGACCGGCAATCATATCAATGTCAACTGTTCCGTAAAGAAGTTTTTTTGCTGTTGCAACAAAGATGTTGCCGGGTCCTACGATTTTATCAACCTTCGGTACAGTTTCTGTACCATATGCAAGTGCGGCAATTGCCTGTGCACCGCCCATGAGGAAGATTCTGTCAACACCTGCTACCTTTGCGGCGGCGATGATATTCGGATTCGGTGTACCGTCCTTCTGCGGAGGTGTACACATAATAATTTCCTCAACACCTGCAATTTTGGCGGGAATTGCGTTCATAAGAACTGATGAGGGATATGCGGCTGTGCCGCCCGGAACATAGATACCTACTCTTTTAAGACCTCTGATTCTCTGCCCCATCATTACGCCGTTATTCTTTGTTGTGAGCCAGCTTTGCTGAACCTGTCTTTTATGGAAGTCTGCAATATTTGCGGCTGCCTTTTTGATTGTTTCGAGATAATCCTTATCGCATTTTTCAATAAGGCTGTCGATTTCATCGGAAGTAATTTCTACCTTTTCAGGTGCTTTTCCGTCAAATTTAACGGTATATTCCTTTACGGCTTTATCACCGTTTTCTGCAACATTTTCGATGATTTCCGAAACAATCGGAACTACATTTTTATCTGAATTCTGCGCTCTCTTTTTGAGCAAATCAATAAATTCATATTCGTTTTTTCCGTCTGCTACAACAGTTGTAATCATTTTGTGACAGCCTCCAGTTTCTTCTGCAATTCTTCAATTTCAGCCTTGCGCAGTTTTAGACTTGCCGTATTGGCAATAAGTCTTGCCGAAATATCACATACCCATTCAATTACTTCAAGACCGTTAGCCTTGAGCGTTGAACCTGTTTCTACTATATCTACAATACCGTCTGCAAGACCTACAAGAGGAGCAAGTTCAACGGAACCCTCAATCTTAATAATTCTTACATCCATATCTTTATCGTCAAAAAAAGCTCTGGTTACATTCGGATACTTTGTTGCGATAGTTTTTGTATTGTAACCGCTGTAAAAATCAGTATCTTTTTTTGTTGCAAGGGCAAAACGGCATTTGCCGAAGCCCAAATCGAGCAGTTCATAAAAAGATGAACCGTTTTCAAGAATTGTGTCCTTGCCGACAACACCAAGGTCACACACACCGTGCTCAACATATGTAATAACATCTGCGGCTTTAGCAAGCACAACTTCAAAATCATTGTTACCGATCGGAAGAATAAGCCTTCTTCCCTTGTTTTTTACCTCATCACAATTATATCCGATTTTTTCAAGAAGTTCGATTGTAGTCTTTTCAAGTCTGCCCTTTGTCAGAGCAATTCTTAATGGTTTCATATTTAATCCTTTCCGACAGCTTGATTATACTATTTCTACTTTAGCTATTCCTCTTGATTTTGCAAACTGTTCTGTTTCTTCAAGAGTTTCAAGTACGCTGAACTGTGCCTTTATTCCCTTTTCATTAAGCTCGTCAACATATCTGAGAGCCTTCATTTCATGTCCGTTTTCTGCAAAAACGAGAACATCGGGATTATCTGAATAATTTACATCATCATCGGAAAGATGTTTCATTGTAATTGCGTCTGTATCAATTGCAAAGCCTGCCGCACCCATCGGAGCGTCAAATTCGCTGAGAAGATCGTCATATCTTCCTCCCGAAATAACAGCGTCACCGATTCCGTTAATATACCCTGAAAATACGATTCCCGTATAGTAATCGTTTCTCTGAACAAGTCCGAGGTCGATGATAAGCTTGTTGCCGAGTTCAAGCACGGAAAGTTCTTTATAGATTGAGTGGAGATAATCAAGAGCGTTTTCGGCACCTGTACCTTTGCAAATTGCGTATGCCTCGTCAAACACCTCTTCACCGCCGAAAAGCGATGGGAGTGAACGGATTGCAGAAACAGTTTTGCAAGGCTCAAGCCTGTCAAGAAGGTTATTAAGCGCCGAATAATTTTTACTTTCGATTGACACTCTTATTTTTTCTTTGTAATCGTCATTGATATCAAGTTCTTTTGAAAGAGCATTGAATACTTCGGCGTGTCCGAGTTCAATTCTGAAATCATCGGCAACGGCTGAAATGCTTTTTATTGCCGAGGTGAGAATTTCAAGGTCTGCCCTCTTTCCTTTTGCACCGAGAAGCTCAACACCCATTTGGAGAAATTCGTTTCTTCTTCCTGCAAGTGACGGATTGTTGCGATACACCGCCTGCTTGTAATAAAGACGAACAGGAAGTGTGTTGTTTTTCAGTCTTGTAGAAACCATTCTTGCAATCGGCAGAGTGGAGTCAGGACGAGCAACAAGAAGTCTGCCCTTGTTGTCGGTTGTCTTAAACATTGATTCCTGCGAGATTCCGCTTGACGGAATTGAAAAGACATCATAAAATTCAAGGGCAGGAGTTATTACCCTTTTAAAACCGCCTTTTACAAATACCTTTTCAATGCTTGTGCAGATATAATCCATAGCGGAACATTCGGCAAAAAGAAAATCTTTTGTTCCCTCGGGAGTAATTTTCAAATTTTTCTTCATAATTACCTCTCAAAACGCTTTAGTGTGTTAATACGGTAATATATTAACACACTAAACTTGATTTGTCAACACCAATAAGATAAAACAGGAATTTTTCAGTTATTCATCTGAATTTTCCAAAGAATCGTCTTCGCCGTTTATTTTGGTTCGGTTGATGAATTTCATAATTTTTTCTCTATGCTGCATTTCTTTTTCTTCACGAAGCTTTTTCTGCTCTGCGGCAATTTTGGTGTAGTTAAGCACCTCGAAATCAAGTGCTTCCTGAGCAATTTTGCCCTTTGATTCAATTCTGTTTTTAACTCTCTTACCGACAAGAGCATAGATTACGGCATAAATCGGCGTTCCGAGAATAAGTCCGAGCACACCGAACATTCCTCCGCCAACGATAACGCTGAACAGTACCCAGAAGCTTGAAAGACCGACCTGACTGCCGATAATCTTCGGCTTGAAAAGGTTGCCGTCAAGCTGTTGGATGATTACGATAATGATTACAAAAATAATCATATCAATAGGATCAATCAGAAAAAGGATAAACGCACTCGGAATTGCGCCGATAAACGGACCGAAGAACGGAATGATATTTGTTACACCTATAAGCACAGCTATAAGCGGAGCATAAGGTAATTGAAAAATTGACATTGTGATGAATGTAAGGATTCCGAGAAAAGCGGCGTCAATAATATCGCCAACGAGAAAACGACCGCATTTTGTATCTGTAATATCAATTATTTCATAGATTTTCGGGAGATACTTTATCGGAATAAAAGCAACCGCAAGTTTTTTTATTTGATAACAAAGGGTTTCCTTTGCTGCAAGAAAGTAAACGGAAATAACGATTCCAAGCAGGAAGTTATACACACCGTTACACATTGACATAATGGCGTTGAACACAGCATTTGTTGAATTTCCGAGGAAGCTTGTGATATTACCTGCTGAAATAAAGTTAGTGATATACTTGAAAAAGTTATTTATTACTTCGCTTGCGTCAATTTCCATACTGAATGTATGGTTAATCCAATGAACAACTGTCTTTGTCATATCTGAAAGAACTCCGCCGTATTGCGGCAGGCTGTTGATAAGACTGAACAGGCTGGCTGCAATTTGAGGAACTACAATAGATATGATGATTACAAAAATTGCCACAACAATTGCGTATGTTATGATAAGTGCAAGGGGTTTTCTGAAGTTAGCAAGGAATTTACGCTTTCGCCCCATCCGACCGAAAACTTTTGTGTAGAAAAATTTGTAGGGGTAGTTGAGAATATAGGCAAAAAGAAATCCGATTGCAAACGGAGTAATTATGCCTGTTATCCAACCGAGAGCCGACCACAAAACATTCATATTGTCTTTTACAAGTAAAAGAAATACCGTAAATGAAATGCAAATCAGCAGAGTTTTTAGCGAAAGCAGTTTTTTCATTTAAACAACTCCTTAAAATAACGACATCTGTGAGCTTTCCGGCAAATTATTGAGGACTCCGACATCTTTCAGCGTTTCAATAACAGCCTTTGTAACCTTTGTTTTTATCTGCATATCTTCAATAGAAAGATATTCTGTATGCTTGCCTGTTTCGGCAAGTGAATCTGCAGCGGCACCGCCTACACCCGGTAACGATGAAAACGGAAGCCTGATTTTACCGTCCTCCACCTTGAACATTTTTGCCTCGGATTTATAGATATCAACAGGAAGAAATTCAATTTTTCTTGCCATCATTTCGTTGACAATCTGCAAGGTCTGATACTCTGCTTCATCCTTGGCGGTTGCTTCGTGAACACTTTGCTTTTGCTTTATGTTGTTCATCTTGTCACGGACAGCCTTGTGTCCCTGCATGGCAATTGCACCGTCAAGATTTTCACTTCGTACGGTAAAATATGCAGCGTAGTACTCAACGGGCTTATGAACCTTGTACCAGCCGAGTCTAAGCGTTGCAATCATATAAGCCGCGGCATGGGCTTTCGGGAACATATACTTAATTTTCATACATGAATCAATATACCATTCGGGAACATTGTGTTCACGCATGGCCTTGAAGTGTTCTTCCGTAAGAAGTTTTGTTGCGTTACCTTTACGGACAATCTCCATTATTTTGAATGCCATACCGGGTTCAAGACCTTTGTGCATAAGATAGGTCATAATTGAGTCACGAGTACCGATTACTTCCGAAATTGTGCAGGTACCGTTATGAATAAGCTCCTGAGCGTTTCCGAGCCATACATCGGTACCGTGCGAAAGACCGGCAATCTGCAAAAGGTCGGTAAATGTCTTTGGCTGTGCCTCAACAAGCATTCCTCTTACGAAAGCCGTACCGCATTCAGGAAGGCTGAATGTACCGGTTTTTGAGTCAATATCCTCCTCAGTAACTCCGAGTGCTTTCGGAGAAGTAAACAGCGACATTACCTCGGGATCGCTCATTGAAACCTTCATTACGGGGATGCCTGTGTAGAGTTCAAGATAATGATAGATTGTCGGAACATCGTGTCCAAGCTCATCAAGTTTTGTGATTGTATCATGAATTGAATGGAAGTCGAAGTGGGTTGTAATGTTATCTGAGTTCACATCATTTGCAGGATGCTGAACAGGGCAGAAATCGTAAACATCGTTTGTTCTCGGCACAACAACCATACCGCCGGGGTGCTGACCAGTGGTTCTCTTTACACCCGTACAACCGATTGCAAGACGCTTTTCCTCAGCCTTGTGCATTACAAGACCTCGTTCCTGTGCGTACTTTTTTACAAAACCAAGGGCTGTTTTTTCGGCTACGGTAGAAATTGTTCCCGCTTTGAACACATTGTTTTTGCCGAAGAGCTCTTCCGTGTAACGGTGGGATTTTGACTGATACTCACCGCTGAAGTTAAGGTCGATATCAGGCACTTTGTCGCCCTTAAAGCCAAGGAATGTTTCAAACGGAATTTCGTGACCGTCCTGATCCATAAGAGTACCGCATTCGGGACAGTTTTTGGGCGGCATATCAAAGCCTGAGCCGTAGCTGCCGTCTGTGATAAACTCACTGTGTTTACAGTTTGGGCATACATAGTGCGGACAAAGCGGATTAACCTCAGAAATACCCGACATAGTAGCCACGAAAGAAGAACCTACAGATCCTCTTGAACCGACAAGATAGCCGTGTGCTTCACTGTCTGCAACAAGCTTTTGAGCAGTCATATAAAGCACGGAGAATCCGTAGGTTGTTATTGAATTAAGCTCCTTGTCAAGTCTTGCCTTTACGATTTCAGGCAATGGATCACCGTATTTCTCTTTTGCTCTTTTCCATGTAATATCAATAAGCTGTTCCTGTGCGCCCTCAATGTTAGGCGGGAATGTACCCTTTGGAATAGGTCTGATATATTCGCACATATCGGCAATTTTGTTTGGGTTCTCCACAACATACTCATATGCTTTATCTTTTCCGAGCCACTCAAATTCCTTGAGCATTTCGGCGGTTGTTCTGAAATAAAGCGGAGCCTGCTGATCAGCATCCTTATATCCCTGACCTGCCATAAGAATTTTTCTGAATTCAGAGTCAGTCGGATCCATAAAATGAACGTCGCAGGTTGCGCATACCGGTTTGCCGAGTTCTTTAGCAAGCCTAATAATTGTGGAGTCGATTTTGTGAAGCTCATCAACAGAATCAAATCTGCCGTCACGAATCATAAAGCTGTTGTTACCTGCAGGCTGAATCTCAAGATAATCATAGAATGATGCAATCTGCTTGAGTTCGCCCCACGGCTTGCCATCAAGAATTGCCATGTAAAGCTGACCTGCACAACAAGCAGAACCGATAATGAGTCCATCTCGGTACTTTACAAGCTCGCTTTTGGGGATTCTCGGCTTTTTATAGAAATAATTAAGATGACTGTAAGAAATAAGTCTGTATAGATTTTTTAGACCGGTTTTATTCTTTACAAGAATAATTTGATGATAGGTTGGGAGCTTTTTAAAATCTCCGCCTGCTATCTTTGTGTTAATGTCATTGGTTTTTGTTATGCCGAAATCATCTGTAAGCCGTCGGCAAAGGGTTATAAAAATTTTTGCGAGCATTTCGGCATCGTCGGTTGCTCTGTGGTGATTGAACTCACCAAGTCTTAAAAATTTTGCAACGGTGTCAAGCTTGCAGTTCTTTATATCGGTGAGAATTGCTCTTGAAATTGCAACCGTATCAATTGAAGTGTAGTTATACTCTCTTCCCATATCTTCACAGGCTTTTGCAATGAATGATGTATCAAACGGTGCGTTGTGTGCAACAAGAACATTATCACCGGCAAACTCCAAAAATGCACTGACAGCCTCGCTCTGTGAAGGAGCGTCCTTTACCATTTCATCGGTAATTCCTGTAAGCTGAGTAATTTTCTGCGGAATCGGCATTTCGGGATTCACAAAAGTTGAGAATTTATCGGTAATTATACCGTTTTCAACCTTTACTGCGCCGATTTCGGTAATCTTGTCACGGGCGGCTGAAAGACCTGTTGTTTCTATATCAAAGCAGATGAATGTGCCGTCAAAACCTGTGTCGGCATCACCTTTTACGGACTCTACAAGGTCATCCATAAAGTATGCCTCAACACCGTAGATGACTTTTATTTTTTCTTCGTCCTTATTGATTTTGTCTGCAGCCTTCATTGCGTCGGGGAACGCCTGTGCGACACCGTGGTCTGTAATCGCAACTGCCTTGTGTCCCCACTGATAAGCACGGTTTACAAGGTCACCTGCCGATGTTACGGCGTCCATCTGTGACATATTTGTATGCATATGAAGCTCAACACGCTTTTTCTCGGCATTATCAACCACCTTGACTTTTTGAGCAGTGCCGACCGAGCGGGCATTGACAACAAGCTCACCTGCGTATTTATCGTATTCAACATCGCCCTGAACAACAATTGTGTCGCCCTTTTTGATGTTGTCAATTACGGCTGATTCTTTAATTGAATTGAATATCTTAGCGGTTGTTGAACCTGTGTAATCGGTTATGTCGATAGTGAAAATATTTTTGTCACCGCTTTTAGTAACTTTCTTTTCAATATCAAATACATCGCCCCATACAACGATTCTTCCCGAATCACCTGAAATTGATGAAATGGGAATCATCTTTCCTCTAATCGACCTTCCGTATAAAGGACGGATTGAGGATTGAACAATCTGAGGAGTTGAGAATTTACCCTCACGAATTTCAATTTCTGCAGTAGTGTTTTCAGCGTGTATTTCTTCTCTTTGTTTTGCAGTTTCAGCCTCTTCCTGATAGAATTCAGCAGCTTTTTGAAGATTTTCCCGATTGATTTTCTCCTGAGCGTTCTGAATTGCCGCTTTGTATTCTTCGTTGTTTTCTTCGACCTCAAATGTACCTGTATAAATTACGGAAATGTGAAGGTTAAACTCTTCGTAAATCTGCTTTACGAGCGCCTTATCAAAACCTTTACTGTCAAGAAGAGTTTTTCCGCCGTTGAGAAGATTGATTGTCAGAGTATTGTTTTCAAACTTAACCTCGGCATTGTTGAGAGTTCCGTTAATGCTTGGAATATCTCGCCTTACAGCTGTGTAGAGCTGGGGAAAATAATCGGCAGAAAACAACTCTGTCGGAAAATGCGGCTTGATTACAGCGTGGTATGCAAGAACCTTTGTGATACTTTTTTCGGCTTCAAAAAGCAAATCACGACCGATAAGTTCGCTGAAATTAACTGACAAAATTATTAAACGGGATTGTTTATTGATATCAAGTTGTGTCAATTCTCCCTTTGAAGCCTGTTGCGGCAGATTTATGCCAAACTGGGAGGAAAAGACTTCTCCTAATGTTTTCATATATTTCCTTCTGCTTTTATCGTAGCAAAGCCCTATCCGTCCGTCTGACGGATTATAATTTTTCTACCTCTTCCATAAGTGCGTCAACGAGTTTTTCTTCGGGGACTTTACGGATGATTTCACCTTTTTTAAATACAAGACCGCAGCCTTCACCGCCTGCGATGCCGATATCAGCTTCTCTTGCTTCTCCCGGACCGTTTACAACGCAGCCCATTACCGCTACTTTGATATTCTTTTTGCAGTTTCTGAGCTTATCTTCAACCTCGTTTGCAATCTTCACAAGGTCAATTCTTGTTCTTCCGCAAGTCGGACATGAAACGAACTGAACTCCGTCTTTCTCAATGTCAAGAGCCCTGAGAATATCATGAGCGGCATAAACTTCCTTTACAGGATCGGCTGTGAGGGAAACCCTGATTGTATCGCCTATACCGTGAAGAAGCAATGCACCGATTCCGGCAGAAGATTTGATAATACCCATTCTTTCCGTTCCTGCCTCTGTAACACCGAGGTGGAGCGGATAGTCACATCTTTCTGCGGCAAGCTCATAGGCTTTGATCATTGTAGAAACGGTCGAGCTTTTCATTGAAAGAACAATATCGTTGAAATCAAATTTTTCAAGAAGTGATGCATGATACAAGGCACTGTCGCAAAGAGCCTCGGGTGTGGGATGACCGTATTTTGCAAGTATTTCTTTTTCGAGCGAACCTGAATTAACGCCGATTCTTATCGGAATGCCACGCTGTTTGCAGGCGTCGGCAACTGCTTTTACTCTGTCATCGGAACCGATGTTGCCCGGGTTTATTCGTATTTTATCAACTCCCGCAGCACAAGCCTCAAGAGCCAGCCTGTAGTCAAAATGGATATCGGCTACAATTGGGACGCTTACAGCCTCTTTGAGGGCAGGAATAAGCTTTACTGCATCTTTATTAGGAATGGCGGCACGAATGATTTCGCAGCCCGCCGCTTCAAGCTGTTTTGCCTGTCTTACAGAACCCTCAATATCGGTTGAGGGAATATTGAGCATTGACTGAACGCTTACTTTAGCACCGCCGCCGATTTTTACATTGCCGGCAGTTACCTGAATTTTACTTCCCATAAGGTTTTCCTCCGTTTATCTACATACCGGGAAAAGTTCCCGTTACAAGTTGGAATACATCTTTTACCGAAATAATAAGCATAAATGCAAGCAGCAGTACAAGTCCTGCCGTATTTACAACCTGCTCTGCTTTTCTCGGAATCGGCTTTTTGAATATCCATTCAATCAGCAGGAACAGGAATCTTCCGCCGTCAAGAGCAGGAAACGGAAGCATATTAACAATTCCGAGGTTTACCGTTATGAGTATCATTACAAACAAAATGTTATTAACCGCGTCTGCAAAACCTGTTTCAAGACCCATGGATGCAACCTGAGTTACCGCAGTTGCGATACCGACAGGACCTGACATATCATTGAAGCCGAATTTTCCCTGTACAAGCCATACAAGCGAAGTCCACACAGTTTTTGCCATTGAGCAGGTTTCTGTAAATGTTTCCGTAAGAACCGTGCCGACATTTTTTTCAATAGGCTCAACCGCAAAGTCAAAAGCAACGGTTGGTTTGTTCTCCTTTTCGGCATCGTCATCGGCATAATAGGTGAAGAACTGTACATTTTCAAGCGTTATTTCTTTGCCGTCACGGACAACCTTTACATCAGCCATAAATCTCGGTCTTGATGTAGTTGTGTCTATTTCGGGTGTTTTATACTTTGACATATCATATGATTTGTCAAGCGCATAAATTGACTTACAAGCTTCGTCAAGAAGCTTTTCAGCCTCTTCTTTGCTTGCAGCCTTATTTATCCTTGAACAACCCTCTGAGAGAGCGTTGTAGTATTTTTGAAGTTCATCTTGTGAAAGGGATTTGTCATTGGCGTATTTATTGTACACTCCGCAGGCGGCAGATGTCGCTCTTTCTTTGTACACTTCAAGTGTGCTGCCTTCTACAGTTTCATACGGAAGTGTTGAGATTGCAAACTGCAAATCTCTTGAATTCCAAATTGAATAACCGTTCACTTCGACAATCTTATCCCCCGTCTGCAAGCCTGTATTGGCTGTGAACGCATTAGGCTGAAACTGAGATACGGTTGTAGAGCTGAAGCTGTCAGCCTGAACGGTAAAGGCAAACATCATAACAAAACCGAGAAGAATATTCATAACCGCACCTGCGATTATGATAATCATTCTCTTCCATACTTTTGCATTATTAAACGCGGCTTTTTCTTCGCTGTCCTCATCCTCGCCCTCCATGGCACAGTAACCGCCTATCGGAAAAAGGCGAAGCGAGTACCTTGTTTCACCTTTTACAAAACTGATTATTTTCGGTCCCATACCAAGTGCGAACTCATTTACCTTTACACCCGAAAGCTTTGCGGTAATAAAATGACCAAATTCATGAGAAAAAATTATAAGCTCAAAAAGTAATATTCCTATTACAATGAGAGCCGCAACTGTTAAAATTTGCATTAAAATAAATCAACTCCAAAATATTCATTGCTGCCGCAAAGACAGCAATGAAAAATATTACCGCAAATTATAGCATAGAGAGTACATACTCTCTTGCAAGTTTATCCGCCTTCAATACATCATCAACGCATGTAGGCTCAAAATTGTCTATGTTATCAATTGCACCCATAACAAGGTCGCCGATTTCAAGAAAAGTGATTTTACCCTCTCTGAAAAGTCGGTTAGCCTCCTCATTAGCACCGTTTGCAACAGCTGTTGCAACACCTCCGAGCGAAAGAGCCTTTTTGCAGGCTCTAAGGCACTTGAAGGTTTCATAATCGGGTTCAAAAAAAGTCATTTTGCCGATTTGAGCAAGACTTAATTCGCCGACAGGTGATTCATATCTTTCGGGATATGTAATTGCGTACTGAATCGGGATTCTCATATCGGGAAGTCCCAGCTGTGCAATTACGGAATTATCTACATACTCAATAAGAGAATGTATTATGCTTTCACGGTGTACAACAACATCAATGTTTTCCGGCTGTACATCAAAAAGCCACCTTGCCTCAATTATTTCAAGTCCCTTGTTCATCATTGTAGCAGAGTCGATGGTTATTTTTGCACCCATACTCCAATTTGGATGATTAAGAGCTTCTTTAACTGTTACATTCTTTAACTCTTCGGTTGTTTTTCCGAAGAAAGGACCGCCTGAAGCTGTAAGAATGAGCTTTTTAAGCATTTTTTTCTCAGTCATACCCTGTAAGCACTGAAAAATGGCTGAATGTTCGCTGTCAACGGGAAGAAGCTTTACATCGTTCTTCTTTACCGCGTCACAAACAAGCTTACCGCCTGTTACAAGCGTTTCCTTGTTTGCAAAAGCAATATCTTTTTTAGCGTTTGCCGCTGCGAGCGTAGGCTTTAAGCCTACCATTCCGACAACCGAATTTACAACAAGATCGGCATTTTCAAGCGTTGCCGCCTCAATAAGTCCGTCCATACCGCTTAAAACACGGGTGCTTGTATCTTTTATATTGTCTTTTAATTCTTTGGCTTTTTCTTCGTCAAAAACTATCGCAAGCTCAGGCTTATACTTTCGTACCTGATCTTCAAGAAGTTTTATGTTTGTTGACGCAGTAAGTGCAGAAACCTTTAAATTGAGTTTATCTACAACATCAAGAGTTTGTGTTCCGATTGAGCCTGTTGATCCGAGGATGGAAAGTGAATTTATCATTTTAGTTTACCCCACTGTTATGAAAGGTATGAATTGATTGATTGCAACAAAAACGGGTGCAGTAAATATTATGCTGTCGAACCTGTCGAGCATTCCGCCGTGACCGGGAAAAATTGAGCCGTAGTCCTTAATCCCGTAGCTTCTTTTGATAAGAGAAAAACTCAAATCACCGAGAATTGATACAGGAGCGTCAATTACACCGAGAAGAATCAATGCCCAGAAGTTGATGTTGGCGTCAGGCATAACCCAAAAACTAAATATAAGACCGATGATTACGGCTGTAAGGTCACAAAAAAGTATTCCGCCGATTGCACCCTCAACAGTCTTTTTAGGACTGATTTTCGGGCAAAGTTTGTGCTTGCCGAACGATGCTCCGATAAAAAAGCCACCTGCGTCTGCCATCCACGGTAATGCGAAAATACATATATAGCAGAAAGTAATTGATACAGATGACGCACAGGCAATCGGGATGGCACTCATTCCAAAAGAAATTAAAAAAGTTCCGAACACTGAATATGCAACATCGGCATAGTTTGTCTTTTCGTGTTTGAAAATCATTACTGCAAAGGCTGTTAATATAAATACAAAAATCAAAATATACAGAAACTTTGTTGTAACCAAAATCGAAAGCAGAAAAGAAAAAACTATACAAGGTATGGAAAGGTGAAATTTATAAAGCATCTTCCTTGCGTGCAGATACTCACCTGTCATAAATGCCGAAAATGCTCCTATGACTATGCCTGTAAACGGGAGCCAAAGTTCCGATACAAACAGAACAATCAGCAGTAGTGGTATTCCTATTACGGCTGTCAGCAGCCGAGGCTTGAGGGATTTCATTTTATATCAACTCTCATCAAACTCCGCCGTATCTTCTGTTTCTGGAGGAGTATATTTTTAATGCTTCGTCAAGGTCTGATTTCTGAAAATCAGGCCATAATTTGTTCATTATTACAAATTCCGTATAAGCAGACTGCCACAAAAGGAAATTTGAAATTCTATATTCACCGCTCGGTCTGATAATAAGGTCGGGATCGGGCTGACCAGCGGTGTAAAGATAATTTGAAAAGAGATTTTCTGTTATGTCGTCGGAAGAAATTTTGCCGATTTTGACATCCTCAGAAATATTTTTAACAGCTCTGACAATTTCGTCACGACTGCCGTAATTCATAGCAATATTAAGAACCATACCGTCACGGTCTTTTGAACTCTCCTCGTTTTCAATCATAAGCTCACGAAGTTCATCGTTAAAGCCTGACTTGTCACCGATGAATTTTACCACAATACTGTCGTCTTTAAAATCTTCAAGTGCTTCATTGAGGTATGATTTAAAAAGCGACATAAGTGACTCAACCTCATCCTGCGGTCTTTTCCAGTTCTCGGTTGAAAAGGCGTACACGGTAAGATACTTTATTCCTATATCGGAACAGTATCTTGTTATTGTTCTAAAAGTTTTCGCACCCTGACGGTGACCTGCTTTTCTCGGAAGTCCTCTTTTCTTTGCCCAACGGCCGTTGCCGTCCATAATAATTCCGATATGTGAAGGCAGATTGAGGTCTGTAACCTCAATCTGCTCATCTTTTTTCTTTGAGAAAAAAGCCATATTACATCTCCAAAATTTCTTTCTGCTTTACTGCAGAAACGCTCTCAACTTCTTTGACATACTTATCTGTAAGTTCCTGAGCTTTCTTTTCGCCCTGCTTGAGATCGTCCTCTGTAAGCTCGCCGTCCTTTTTCATAGCTTTAAGCTTGTCGATAAGTTCACGGCGTACATTACGAATTTGAACCTTGGTTTCTTCGGCAATTTTCTGAACATCTTTTACAATTTCTTTTCTTCTGTCCTCTGTGAGCGGTGGAAAGATAAGACGGATAACCTTACCGTCATTTTGCGGATTGATGCCGATATCGGAAGTCTGGATAGCCTTTTCAATCTGTCTTAATACAGACGCATCCCATGGCTGAATTGTAAGAGTTCTTGCTTCTGTAACAGAAACAGCAGCAAGCTGGTTTACGGGTGTGGGTGCGCCGTAGTAGTCAACCTTTACTTTATCAAGAACAGCGGGATTTGCTCTGCCTGCTCTGATTTCCGAAAATTCCCTGCGCATATGTTCAAGGCGTCTGTCCATGGTTTCGCCGGCTTTTTTTAACTGTGTCTGCATATTTATGCCTCCTGTATAATAATTATTGTTAAAAAGTCAGTAAAATAATCAATTGAATTAGTCGTTAGCTGTTACGATAGTACCGATATTTTCACCGCAAACAGCTTTGTAGATGTTTTCAGGGTCATCAATGCTGAATACAAGGATAGGCAGATTGTTGTCCTTACAAAGAGATGCAGCTGTGCTATCCATAACAGCAAGATCCTTATTGAGAACCTCATGAAATGAAATTGTGTCATATTTCTTAGCGTTTGGATTTTTCTTAGGATCGCTGTCATAAACGCCGTCAACCATAGTAGCTTTCATAACAATGTCTGCCTCAATTTCAGCTGCACGGAGAGCCGCTGCTGTGTCTGTGCTGAAGAACGGGTTGCCTGTTCCGCAGCCGAACACTACTACTCTTCCCTTTTGAAGGTGAAGAACAGCCTTGTTTCTGATATACGGCTCAGCAATCTGATGCATAGCGATAGCTGTCTGAACACGAACATTAACACCAAGCTGTTCAAGTGCGTCACAAACACCGAGCGCATTGATTGTTGTTGCAAGCATACCCATATGGTCGGCTCTTGTTCTGTCCATTTCACCTGAACTTCTGCCACGCCAGAAGTTGCCTCCGCCTACTACTATGCCGACTTCTACTCCTGCGTCAACACATTCTTTAATAGGCTTGCAGATTTTGAGAACAGTTTCAAAATCAATGCCGTGTTTCATTTCACCTGCAAGCGATTCGCCTGAAAGTTTTAATAATACTCTTTTATATTTCGGCTTCATACATAACACCCCACGATAAATTATAATTACTAATATAATACAATATCTTGTGGGGTTTGTAAAGGTTTAGTGGCGGTTTTTTGAATAAAGTTAATTTTCAAAGTAAGTTCCGCCTCTTTTTGCTGCGGAACTTACTTTGGGGATTAAGGATATTTTTTAAACATTCGGCTAACAATTGCATTCCTTGCAGGAGAGGTTGCAAAAATTACGCTCTCATACTATAATGGTAAAGGTTCACAACAAAGAATTTAATTTACAGGATGGCATAACAAAGGAATTTATATATTATGAATGCATATGATTTTGACAAAACCGTTTATTACGGTGACTCAACAGCCGACTTCTATTTATTCTGCCTTAAAAGGCATAAAAAAATTATCACCCTCGCCCCATCGCTTTTTGGGGCATTTTTGAAATTTTATGTGTTTAAAAAAGGCACAAAAACTGAATTTAAAGAAAAAATGTACAGATTTCTTGCATTTTGTGATACCGAAAAAGATGTAAAAGACTTTTGGAAGGAATACATTGGAAATATAAAGCCGTTTTATCTTGAACAAAAGAAAGATGACGATGTAATTATTTCGGCATCACCCGAATTTTTGCTAAAACCCGTTTGTGAAAGGCTTAAAATCAAAAATCTTATAGCATCAAAGGTTAATATGCAAAGCGGAAAATACACCGGAGTTAACTGCCACGGCAAGGAAAAGGTGAAACGGTTTTACGAGGCTTTTCCCAACGGTAAAATTGACAGCTTTTATTCGGACAGTTACAGCGATTCGCCGCTTGCTGAAATTGCTGACAAAGCCTTTATGGTTGACGGTGACAATATTGAAAGCTGGATATTCATTAAATGATTGTACGGAGCAGATTTCTGTTCCGTATTTTTATTGTCAAATTTAATTTCAGGCAAACAAAAAGAGCAGAGAATTTAATCTCTGCTCCGAATATTATGCTTTGGATGTCAAAACAATTATTTAACCATGCTTGCAACTTCTGCAGCAAAGTCGTCCTGACGCTTTTCAATGCCTTCGCCCTTTTCAAAACGAACGAACTTCTTGATTTCGATAGAACCGCCAAGCTCCTTAGCAGTATTCTGTGTGTACTGCTTGATATTGATTTTGTTGTCCTTAACAAATTCCTGGTCAAGAAGACAGTTCTCCTTGTAGAACTTACCAATCTTACCCATAACAATCTTATCAGCAATCTGCTCGGGCTTACCTTCGTTGATTACCTGCTGACGCATAACTTCTTTCTCATGCTCAATGATTTCTGCAGGAACTTCACTCTCGTTGAGGTAAGGAGTGTTAAGAGCTGCAATCTGCATTGCAACATCCTTGCCGTATGCAACAAACTCCGGCTTTGCAGCGAGGTCTGTATCAAAGTTAACGAGAACGCCAATCTTACCGCCTGCGTGTACGTAAGCAACACAAGCGCCTTCCATACGCTCAAAACGACGAATCTGGATATTCTCGCCAATTGTGAGAACCTTTTCCTGAAGCATTTCAGCGATTGTCTGCTCTGAACCTGTTGCCTTGAGTGTGAGGAGAGCCTCAACATCAGCAGGGTTCTGCTCGATAATTGTGTTAGCGCAAGCCTTAACGAAATCCATAAATGAATCGTTCTTGGCAACGAAGTCTGTTTCAGCGTTAACTTCTACAACAACGCCTACTGAGAGGTCGTCGTTTGTGCAAGCGTATGCAACACCCTCTGCTGCAACTCTGCTTGCCTTCTTAGCCTGCTTAGCAAGGCCCTGTTCTCTTAAAAAGTCAACTGCTTTATCCATATCGCCATCAGCATTAGTGAGTGCCTTCTTGCAATCCATCATGCCGCAGCCTGTTTTTTCTCTTAATGCTTTTACATCCTGAGCTGTAAATGCTGCCATTATGAAAACATCCTTTCAAATAAATATATATAAATGAGGTTATAATCACAAATGATTATTCAGCTGTTTCTTCCTCTTCAACAGCTGCTGCACCCATCTGACCTTCTCTGCCTTCGATGATAGCGTTAGCCATTGCACCTGCAATAAGCTTTACTGCACGAATAGCGTCGTCGTTGCCGGGGATAACATAATCAATCTCATCAGGATCGCAGTTTGTATCTACGATAGCAACGATAGGAATATTGAGCTTCTTTGCCTCTGAAACAGCAATTCTTTCTTTTCTCGGGTCAACAATAAAGAGTGCGCCCGGCATTTCTGTCATATCCTTGATGCCGCCCATAAATTTCTCAAGCTTTTCAATCTCAAGATTGAGCTTGATAACTTCCTTCTTAGGGAGAAGATCGAAAGTGCCGTCTTCCTGCATAGCACGGAGCTGCTTTAAACGAGCAATTCTTCTTCTGATTGTTGCAAAGTTTGTGAGCATACCGCCGAGCCATCTTGCGTTTACATAATAAGCGCCTGCACGCTCTGCCTCTTCCTTAACAGAATCCTGAGCCTGCTTCTTTGTACCTACAAAGAGAACGCTCTTGCCTTCTGCCGAAAGCTCACGAACAAAGTTGTAAGCCTCTTCAAGCTTCTTTACACTCTTCTGAAGGTCGATAATGTAAATACCGTTACGCTCAGTAAAAATGTACTCAGCCATCTTAGGGTTCCATCTTCTTGTCTGGTGACCAAAATGTACACCTGCTTCAAGAAGCTGTTTCATTGAAACTACTGCCATAATAAAAATCCTCCTTAGGTTAAAACCTCCGCTGTGCCTTTGTTTTTATCAGCCATCAAGCAAATCCTTTGAATTTGCCACCCTGCCGACAGACATCAGCGTGCGAATTGCTCGTATATTATACCATAAAAATAAAAAAAATCAAGTGTTTTCGAAGACTTTTTTCAAAAACACCTGATTTTTTTATTGATAATTAAATTGTATTCCGTAAACCGGTCTTAATACCATAAATCAAAGAATTTCACAGAACCTATGCTTGTGATGTAATTCTGTGACTCATGCCAGCTGCTTGAGCCGGTGTAGAAGCAAAGAACTCTGTGCTGAACCGCCGAGCCGTTCTGATCAAAAATAAAAGAAACAGCGTTTTTAACTTCCTGACTGGGTGCATAAGCTGTAGAACCGTAATACCGGTATTCCGAAATAATTCTGTCAATTGATGTTGTGTTTGAACGGTTCATTGCGTCACGAATCGACTGAGCAATAAGAGCGCAGCCTGCGTAGCCCATTGAACCACCTTCGCCCATTACAAGTCTTTCTAATTTTTCTCTGTCATAGCTTGAGAGAGAAACAGGAGAAGGACTGTATGACGGATCTGGATTGCTGATGCTTACAAGATAACCGCTCTGATCGTTTGATGAATCTGATATGTTATCTGTGTAGCTGTAATCCGAAGAATTAGATGCTGAACTGCTGTCGTCTGAAGAAGATGCACTGCTGCTTGCAGAGCTTTGTGTGATCTGCTGTGATACCTCGGACTCTGAAGGCTCTGACTTTGAGCTTTCAGTCTTTTTAGAGGTCTGTGAAGCTTCAGACTTTTTTGCAGTTTTAGCAGTTTTTGCAGATTTAGTTTTCTTTTCGGTTGTCTTCTGTGTAGCAGCTGCGGATGTTGTAATCTCTTGGGTTACGGGAACAGTTGTTTCTTCAACGCAGTTATCTGTAATAACAAGTGAGAAGTCGTTGATGCTACCGACTGCAAGTGAAGCAGCACGGCTGTCTTCAAAGGCGTCTACATCCGGAGCAAGAGTTGTTGTCGGAACAACAAGAGCAACTGCCGCCAGAGATACCGCAATGGCATAGGATAAAGCCTTAAAGCCCTTGCGTTTTGACTTCTTTTCGGTTTTGCGGGTTCTTTTCGGACTCACCGAATTGTTGTCACATCCGTAGTGTTTATAGTTTGTCGCTCTCAAAAATTTATCCTCCCTGTGATTTTTGCACATTAAGATAACTACAATAACTGCTGTCAAAAGCAGATACAAATACAAGATGTAGTTGTCTGTTTGAAAATGTGCCAAGTCCTTTAGTCGTAAAATTTTATCAAACACACAATTGCAATTGTATTAAAGCACAAACTTTTGAAAAATGCAAGTTTGATACAGGAAGATAAATTGTAACAATTGTAACCAAAATGTTACTTACTCAATTTTAATTTCTTAAAAAAATAATGATTTGTGCAGTATGCATAAATAATAGATAATTTCTTAGGTTATTTTGCCTTAATGCGAAAATTTGCAAAAATTCAAAATTTAGCCCCAAAATGAGGTTTTTTCGGCTTTTTTACTGGCTTTGGAGTCTGACAGCTGATGATTACGGTATCCTCTCCGATGAGTTCAATTTTCTCCCACGGAATTATGTAATCCTGACATTTTCCTATCAAGCCACACAATCCCGGTCTTCCGAAAATAACAATCGACACAACAGTTGCACACTTGGTGTCAACAATAACATCGTCAATAAAGCCAATCCTCGTACCGTCACAGGCGCTTATAACTTCCTTATGTCTTAAATCTGTAAATCTGCAATTCATTTATAACCCCTCCGAAAGCTGTGCTTGATACATATATATGAAAAAGGAGGGGTGTATATTCATTGACATTTATATCATAATTTGTTAGAATTGATTTATAATATTTTCGCAGAAAAGGAGCGATAATTATGAATTATGTATTTATGACAGATGCCTCCTGCGACCTCACACAGGAGCTTATCAATGAAATCGGAGTTGAAGTTCTTCCTATGGAATTTCATATGGAGGACAAGTCTTATCTTCACTATCCCGATTGCAGAATGATGAGTCTTTCGGAATTTTATGATAAGCTTAAAGACGGTGTTGATTCAAAAACAACGCAGATTAACTATGACAGCTTTTACAAAAGCTTTGAAAACTACCTTAAAGCAGGCAAGGACATTATCTACACCGGCATTTCAACAGGCTTGAGCGGAACTTACAACACTTGTATGATGGCAGTTAAGGATTTACAGAATGTTTATCCTGACAGAAAAATCATTGTAATCGACTCACTTTGTGACTCTGCCGGTCTTGGACTTCTCATCTACCTTGCCGGCAAAAAATACAGCGAAGGTGCCGGAATCGACGAACTCAGGGAATACATTGAAGAAACCCGTGTTAAGGTATGTCATTGGTTCGTTGTTGAAGACCTTGACCACCTTAAGAGAGGCGGAAGAATTTCAGCTGTTTCCGCTACATTCGGCAAAGCCTTGCAGATTAAGCCGCTTCTCAGTGTTGACGATGAAGGCCGCCTTGTCAATGTTGCAAAAATCAGAGGTAAAAGCAATGTTGTTCCTTCTCTCGTAAAACATCTTGAGAGGGACGCCGAGGATTTAAAAAACAGCGTTGTTATGATTGCACATGCAGATAATCCCGAAGGTGCGGAGGAGCTTAAAAAGGCAATAAAGGGCAAGTGTAAAGAAATCATTGTCACAAACATCGGTCCTGTTATCGGAAGTCATGTTGGTTCGGGTATGCTTGCAGTACTCTTCCTTGGAGCAAGAAATCTTAAATCATAATCAAAATACAATAAAATATGCAAAAAGCGTGCAGTTTATTTCAGACTGCACGCTTTTCTTTTGTCAATCCCTCGTGTAATACAAAAGACACATTACACTTACTCCGATAATTCCTCCGACAAATAAGCCGATTATAAAACCTGCAAGCAATATTTTTCCTCCTGACCATATTTTGACAATAATTATTTTCTGCTTATGAGATAATATCACTAAACGAAACACTCTCAGGGGGTGCAAAATGAAATCCGTTTACATAGATGTACTTTTTACGGTGAATATTTTCATTGATTTCATACTCATTTTATGCACCAAAAAAGCACTTTGCATCAATACTTCATTTAAAAGAATGCTTTTTGCCTCACTTTTCGGGGGAGTACAAAGCTTGATTGCACTTCTTCCCCCTCTGCCGTTCATTCTGAACATACCTATTGATATTTTATGTGCTGCTACGATTGTATTTTTTTCATTTGGCAAAGCTCCGCCTAAAAAGTTTATTAAGAGAACCGCCGTTTTTCTTTCTCTGTCGTTTTCTTTTTGCGGGATTATGTTATTTCTATACAACGCCTTCAAACCAAAAGGTATGGAAGTATATAATGACATAGTGTATTTTAACATTTCGCCCGTCCTCCTGATTATTTTAACTCTTGTCTGTTATTATATTCTCAGATTGGTGAAAATATTGACGAAGAGCGGTAACAGCTCAGATATTTGCAAAGTTGAAATCAAGGTGAATGAAAAAGTCTTTTTCTTTTCGGCAAAAGCTGATACGGGATGTAATCTTACTGAACCGTTTTCGGGAAATTATGTTATTGTTGCAGAAAGAAAACTCTTTGACGGATTCGTTCCGAGTGAAACTAAAACAAGGGTTATTCCCTTTGAAAGCCTTGGCGGAAACGGAATTGTAAAGGGATTTCCTCCCGATGAAGTTAAAATTGACGGCAGGAAAATTGATAACAATATTTACATAGGCATATGTGATAATGTTTTGAAAGGAGATGTTGAGGCAATTATCCCATACGAGCTTTTAAAATTGACAGAATAGGAGTAGTGCTATGTTTCTTATGAAGGTAATTCAAAAAATCCGCTTTGCATTGGTTGTTGAAAATGAAATTTTTTACATTAACGGCAGTGAAACTCTTCCTCCGCCGTTGTCAAAGGATGAAGAACAGCTGATTATGCAAAAAATTGCAAAAGGTGACAACAAGGCAAGAGAACCGCTGATAGTTCACAATTTAAGACTTGTGGTTTATATTGCAAAAAAATTTGAAACTCCGAACGCAAATGCAGAAGACTTAATTTCAATAGGCACAATTGGACTTATTAAGGCTGTAAACACATTTTCTCCGGAGAAGAATATTAAACTGGCAACCTACGCATCAAGATGTATTGAAAATGAAATCCTTATGTTTTTACGAAAATCATCGCAGTTAAGGAACGAGGTTTCAATTGATGAACCGCTGAACACCGACTGGGACGGCAACGAACTGCTTTTATGTGATGTTCTGGGGAGCGATCCGGATACGGTAAACAGAAATATTGAATGTGAGCTTGAAAAAAGTTTGGTTTTACAGGCGGTTTCAAAGCTTCGCGACCGTGAATGTCTTATTATGGAATTGCGGTTCGGACTGAACGGACGAAAAGAGCACACGCAAAAACAGGTTGCCGACAAGCTTGGAATTTCACAATCCTACATATCAAGACTTGAAAAGAAGATTATCCGTCAATTAAAGAATGATCTTGACAAGGCAGTATGATTTTTGTCGGAAGCCCGAACCAACAAAATATTTCGCATTAAAAACGGGAGCAGCAGGCAGTTTGTCCTGCTGCTCCCGTTTTTTATAAAACAGTATCTGAGGGATTGGTGACAGTATCAGAGTTATTATTATCTCCGTCACCCATAATATCGTCAATTCCGTCCTCAATATCATCCATAATATCCGAACCCGAATTTCCTGTTTCATTTTCTTCGTTACCGATGAAACCGTCCGAATCTGAAACTTCTCCGCTTTCAGTCATACTTTTGGAAGTTTCCTGCGTATTTGATGTTTGTGAAGTCTGACTTGTTGTGTCAGCCATACTGTCGTTTTTATCATTGCCGCAACCTGTGATAAGAGATGCTGAAATTAAAGCTACGGCAACTAAGCCTAAAATTTTTTTCACACTAATCAATCCTTATAAAAAATAAAATGGCACTGAATTAACAGTACCATTATTATTCACAATATTTTGCGTAATATTAAATTTAAAATGATTTCGAAATTATTCTTTTGCAATTACTATATGAGGATACGGAATTGTAATACCGTTTTTATCAAACTCTTTCTTGACATTTTCTTGCAGGAAGAAATAAACCTCGTAATAATCATCAGGGCTTGCCCACGCAAAAACTTTAATCTGCACTCCGCTGTCAAGATGCTCACCGACTCTCACGGTAGGTTCGGGGTCTTTTAATATCATCTCATTAGTTGATATAAGGTTGAGAATTATCTCTCGCACCTTGTCAATATCGTCATCATAGCTTATTGAGAAAGTGCAGTCAACCCTTCTCTGCTCAACCATTGTGCAATTTACAACATTGTTTGATGTAAGTCTTGAATTAGGAATCGTCACAAGCTTATTATCAAGTGTATGTACAGTTGTCGAGAAAATATTGATTTCCTCAACCGTTCCTTTTACTCCCTCAAAATCAAGAATATTTCCCGAAACAAAGGGTTTGTTAATCAAAATCACAAGTCCGCTGACAACATTTTTCAGCAAATCCTGCAATGCAAGACCTGCCGTAAGGGCTGCAGCACCGAGTGCCGTAATAAGTGACGCAACATTCACACCGATTGTCCCGAGTGCAGTTACTGCTACGATAAAATAAAATATTACCTTTAAAACCGACAGTACAAAGCCCTCGGCTGTGCCATCCATTCGTGACCTGTCAAGAATTTTTCTGAGCAAAGCCAAAATCAGCCTTGAAATCACATAGCCGATTACAAGAACAGCTACGACTACAAGTGCTTTCGACAGATATTCAAGCATCTTATCCTCTGTTATATTCATAATTACACCTCTGTATCAATAAGAAATTCGGAAACCTTTTCCCCGTTCTCATAGACAGAAACCACTATATTGCCATTTTCATCAAAAGAAACGCTCTTACCTGTACGCACACCGTTTTTATAATTGCACACATCAATAAGATTTCCGTTTCTGTCAAATCTTGCACCATAGCCGTCAGGAGTATTATTATCCCACTTACCCGCATGCATTGTACCGTCACTCAGCCTGTAACCGACACCGCCGCCGCTGCGTGAATTATCGGTCCAGCTGCCTACATAATTTATGCTGCCGTTGTTATAATAGCAGATTCCAAAACCTTCTCGCTTATCCTCACGATAATAACCCTCATAGGATGTGAATCCGTCAGGCGATACCGTTCTGCCTCTGCCTGTTCTGCAATTATTTTCATCAAGATTACCGAAATAGGTATATCTTCCCGATTTAGTAAGAATCACCACATCACAATGGGGTTCATCCTCACTTACAATTTCGGCATTTTCATCACAATTTTCTTTGGCAGATTCATCATCTCCGAAAGGCACACAGATATGAACCTTTTCCTGTTCGCCGACAGACATTTCATCCGAGCTTTCTGCCGGCTCGTCAGCAGTTCGGCATTCAAGTTCTTTGTCAACATCATCAGGCTCATTCTCTGTATTCTCCGAGTCTTTCGGCAGTTCAACAGCTTTGGCGTCAACAGATGTATCAGCCGAAATATCAGAATCAGCAGATTTTTCCTCGGCAGACTCAATTTTGCCGTCCGACGCTTCATTGTTGATAACCTTAATATCTGCAGATTCAAAATTTTCTTCCGAAGTATGACTGATAATTTCACCGAACAAATCTTTATTTGTTTTGTGTGCTTCAACAAGAATCTTTTCAATTATATCGTAAGCAGAATAATCTTTTTTGCCGTCTTTTTTCTCAGTATCAATATCTGTCAAAATGTCAGCGTCGGAAAGATATGAGCAGGCAATCAAATCGTAAGGATTATCTGTTGAGAAATCACCTTTGAATAAGGAATCATTGAACACAAATCCGCTGTTGCCATATGATTTTTTCTCTGTAAACTGCATATCTGACGGCAAAAAGCTCGCATCATACCACAGCATACCGACATTTGAATAAATCAAAACTCTTGAACCGTTTTCAGACTGCTTTTCGGAGGGAAAAAGGGTTTTAACTGTCGTTAAACCGTTATCGTCAATATCTTCGGTTACAAGCGTTACAATGCCGCTGACTTTATGGGGATAAATTCTTGTAATCAACTTATCGGCAATATTTTTGTCAAAATATTCTGTACGCAGCCAAAAATGATTGCGATCAAAGAACTGTCTTTTAAATACAATACCCCTGTCATTGTAGGTAATGACAGAATAAACTCCGCCTGTCGCCCTTTTTACGGACTGATAAGGGAGGCTGTCCTTCGTCACCTTCCAAGAAAGCGGTTCATCCTTTTGCATAAGGCAAGACATCTTATATTCCATACCGTGAAGCTCAATTTCAGTAATCTCTTTTTGCTCCTTACATCCTGAATTAAAGTAATTGGCACGAACACCGGCAAGCGCGTCATTTTTGAAATCCGGCTTTTCATAGTCAGAAACAAGTACAGAATAGATAATTAAGCCGTCAGTCAGCTTTTGAGATTGTTCAAGCATCGTGAATTATCCCCTTCGAAAAATTAAAAAATGAAAGGGCGAACAATGTCCGCCCTGAAATAATCTGAGATATTTAAATCAGATAGAAATTGTCATTGCAATCTTGTAAAGCTCTTCATCAAATACACGAGGCATATCAAGTGCTTCGTTAATGTCAAGGTCAACAATCTTTCCACCCTGCATGGCAACAACTCTGTTGCCGATATTCTGCTCAAGGAGCTCTACGGCCTTAAAGCCCATTTCACTTGCAACAACTCTGTCACGAAGTGTCGGGGAACCGCCACGCTGAACATGACCGAGGATTGTAGCTCTTGACTCAATGCCAAGACGCTGTTCAACATACTTTGCAAGATCTCTTACGCCGCCGACACCCTCGGCAACAACAACGATAAAGTGTTTTTTGCCTGTTTTCTGAGTGTTGACAATTCTTGCAATTACATCTCTTTCAATGTTGTACTGAACCTCCGGAACGAGAATAGCCGTTGCACCTGTTGCAATACCTGTTTGAAGAGCAATATCACCGCAGCGTCTGCCCATAACCTCAACAATAGAGCAACGGTCATGCGACTGTGCTGTATCACGAATACGGTCAACCATCTGAATAGCTGTGTTCATAGCGGTGTCAAAGCCAACTGTGTACTCTGAACAAGCAATGTCGTTATCTATAGTACCCGGAACGCCGATGCAGTTAATGCCTGCGTTTGTAAGACAACGGGCACCTCTGAACGAACCGTCGCCGCCGATTACAACTACGCCGCTGACACCGATGCTTCTGCAAAAATCAGCAGCCTTCTGAATACCCTGAGGAGTTGCGTACTCTTCGCTTCTTGCCGTGTAAAGCATTGTGCCGCCGTTTCCGATGATATCGGAAACACTTCTGAGGTTCATTTCCTCAACATCACCGTTGAGCAAGCCGTTATATCCACGGTAAACACCGTAAACCTTCATTCCTTTATTTATACCGGCACGAACAACAGCTCTGACAGCTGCATTCATACCGGGGGCATCGCCGCCGCTTGTTAATACTGCAATTGATTTCTGTGTCTGTGACATTATAATCTACCTCCATAGGTTATTAACTTCTAACATTATAATACAATTATTTTTTCTTTACAAGTGGATTTTCACATTTTTAAAAAAATAAAAGCTTTTATTACAAAACGGTTACAATATTATTCAATCATTTTTCAGCATAGTTACAAAAATCTGTGATTTTGTTCATAAATATACTGTTTTCACCTCTCTATTTCGATAAAATAACAATATTTTGTAACAAAGCAATCAAGTTCGTTGACTTTTAAAATATATGGTCTTATAATTAATCTCGGATAGAAGGCAGATTTTTTCGTCTGTCTTGTGACAAGCTGCATAAGTGACAATTTTTCGGGAGGATATTTTATATGACTAAGTTATATCTGGCTATACCCTGCTATAACGAAGAAGAGGTTTTAAGAGATTCGGCAGGAAAGCTGTTGAACAAATACAGCACAATGATGTCAGAAGGTAAGATTTCTGCTGACAGCCGCATTGTGTTTATTGATGACGGTTCAAAGGACAGAACATGGGAGATTATTTCGGAGCTGCATACGGAAAATCCTGTTTTTCAGGGTATCAAGCTTTCAAGAAACAGAGGTCATCAGAACGCGCTTCTCTGCGGTCTTATGACTCTTAAAGACAAGGCTGACGCTGTTATTTCAATTGACGCAGACCTTCAGGATGATATCAATACATTTGATGAAATGGTTGCAAAGTACGAAGACGGCTGCGATGTGGTTTACGGTGTTCGTTCCAAGAGAGAAACAGACACATTCTTCAAGAGATTTACAGCAGAAGGATTCTACAAAATTCTTAATCATATGGGTGCTAAGGTTATTTTTAACCACGCTGATTTCAGACTTATGAGCAAAAGGGCGCTGAATGCTTTTTCGTTATACAAGGAAACGAATATCTTCCTTCGCGGTATGGTTCCGATGATTGGCTTTAAGTCTGATATTGTTACATATGAGCGTTCTGAAAGACTTGCGGGAGAAAGCAAATATCCGCTCAAGAAGATGCTCGCTCTTGCTTGGGAGGGCATTACATCGCTAAGCATTCAGCCTATCAGAATGATTACATGGCTCGGTGGAATCGTGTTCGGCATCAGTCTTATTATGATTATCTACTCACTCATCAGCTTCTTCTGCGGCTGGACTGTAAGCGGCTGGTCAAGCCTTTTGTGTTCAATCTGGGCAATCGGCGGTCTTCAGCTTCTTGCTATCGGTGTAATCGGCGAATACATCGGAAAGATTTATATGGAAACAAAGCGCAGACCGCGATTTATTGTTGACAAAGTGCTTGATGACGATGAACAGTAATAAATTTGCAAAAGTCCTGACGAGAATTTTCGGCGGATTGTTTTCGGTATGTCTCATTTTTCTTTTTATCAACATTATTGTTATAGGCTTTGACGGAAAAGTTGACAGAAGATTTGATTCGTTTTCAAAAATGTTCATTCTTTTGATTTTCGCAGTCCTGACAGTCGGTATATGTGCATTCTATTTTTATTACACCGCCGATAAAAGCAATAAAAGGTGCAAAAGAATTAAAACAAAAGCAAAATTTGAATTGACCGATATAAACACTAAGAGGATTATTTTTATCGGTTGCGGCATTCTTCTGATTGCTGAATTTATTTTTGCAATGCTTACCGATTTTGAACCTGTTGCCGACCTGCGTAACATCAGAAGATATGCTATGTATTTTTCAAGTCACGGCAATTTCGACCTCATTGAACAGGATTATGCACGCAACTATCAATACCTTATAAGATATCCGAATAATATGGCGTTACTTTTGATTGTATCGCTTGTCGGAAGATTAAGTTACCTTATATCCGGTCATTTTGTTGAATTTGCACCTGTTGTTGTAAATATTTTTGCTATTAACATTTCCGTAATACTGACAGCATTTACAGCAAAAAGACTTTTCGGCAACAGAAAGGCTGTATTTGTACTTGCTTTTTGTGCATTGTTTTTGCCCTATCTCACATATCTGCCCTACTATTACAGTGATTCGATGTCGATGCCGTTTCTTATCGGAGCGGTATATCTCATTGTTTCCGCATTTCAGGGTGACAACAGAAAAAGTATGTATGCAAAGCTTTGTGCTGCGGGTGCGTTGGTTTTCCTCGGATACAAAGTAAAGGGCAGTATTATTATTCTGTTTGCGGTTGGGGTTGTACTGCTTTTCTTAAAATTCAGATTAAAAAAAGCAGTTTGTCTTATACTTGTGTTTACGGCAGGATTCGGTGCGATTGGATTTGCTTACAATACCGCCGTTGACGCTGTCAATCCGATTACAAAGCAGCAATATGAAGAGTATGAGTACCCCGTAACTCACTGGATTATGATGGGGCTTAAGGGTCTTGGCAAATACGATGAACACGATGACTATTACACCCGTTCATTCCACTCAAAGCAAGAAAAGCAGGATGCTAATGTTAAGGTTATCAAGGAAAGAGTAAAGAAATATAAAATTGGCGGTCTGTATGATCATATGGTAAAGAAAGCGGTATGGACATGGCAGGACGGCACATATTACATTTCGTATCATAACCAAAAACCGAAAAATGATAATATTCTTATGGATTTTCTGCATATCAACGGAAAGTATAACAAGGCCTTCCAAAATTACAGCTCAGCCTTGCAGATGTTCATTCTGCTGATGATTTGTATTTCGGCACTTAAAACTCTTGTCAGACCCGAAGTTGACGAAATGCTGTTACTCAAAGGAATTGTATTTTCGGCATTTTTGTTCTTCCTGTTATGGGAAACAAGGTCAAGATATCTGTTTAATATGACGCCGCTGTTTATACTGCTTATGGTTGACGGTATGGATACCGTAAAGGCTTTTCTCGATTCATTGAAAAAGCCCGGGAAACACACAGCTGAACAGACAACGGTATAAAATTTTTTCAAGTGGCAGTTTCGGCTGTCGCTTGTTTTTTTATAATAAAATCTCTGTTACACCGTTACAAACTTTTTTATTTAAAATCAATATTTTCGTTTGCAATTTATTGTAATAATGCCAAAATTGTGCTATCATTGTTGTATATGCAATGATTTGCAAATTTCAAGTTTGAAAGGTAAGGATTATGGATTACGAAAAATTGAAAAAGAGGGATTCCTCGCTGGACATTCTGCGGATAATTGCAGTATTTACCGTTTTGTCGGTTCATTTCTTTCTGCATAACGGATTTTACAGTCAGACTGTTGAAGACAAACCGATGTACATTGCAGTTGTGATGAGAACACTGTTTTCCGTTTGCGTTCCGCTTTTTATGCTGCTGACGGGTTATCTTATGAGCAAAAAAGAGTTGAGCAAAAAATATTATTCAGGCATAACCAAAACACTTGTTGTATTTGTCATCTCAACTCTTGCATGCATGATTTACAAAAACATTGCACAGGGCGATATATTCAACCTAAAATCATTTATTCTCGGAACGCTTGATTTTACCGGTTCCAACTACTCTTGGTACATTGAAATGTACATAGGTTTGTTTCTGCTTGCACCGTTTCTTAATCTTGCTTACGGAAAGCTTAAAAACAAAAAACAAAAGCAAGTGCTTTTGATTACAGTTGTATTTTTGACAATAGTTCCGTCACTGTTTAATATTTTCAATTTCGGTTCGCTTGATTGGTGGACCAACCCGACATCATCCGATGAATTTCAAAAGCTTGTGCCGAGCTGGTGGCAGGGGTTCTATCCCGTTGCGTACTACTTTGTAGGCTGCTACATAAGAGAATACGGATTGAAAATGAAAACAAGAACAATGCTTATTCTTTTTGTTTTCTCACTCTTCTTATTCAGCACATTTAACTTTTTCAGAAGTTACGGAACGACCTTCAAATCCGGTACATATATTTACTGGTATGGCTTTGAACCGTTTGTCCTGTCGGTGCTTCTGTTCCTTTTAATTAAAAGAATCAAAACCGAAAATATGCCAAAGACAGCTAAAGTTGTACTCTGGAAGGTTTCGGATTTAGCTCTCGGAATTTATCTTATTTCATTTATTTTTGACAGCATTGTATATCCGATACTTTGCGAAAAGGTTATTTTAATGCCGGACAGACTTCCGTTCTACTTTGTAACAGTCCCGATTGTATTTGTCCTTTCCGCTGCTGCGTCTTTCATTATGAATCTTGTTGCCAAGATTCTTATCGACGGTTTCAAGTCGGCTGTTAAAATGGTCAGGGATTTGCGTTCAAAGCCCGACAAAGGCAAATATCAGCACATAATTTTTGCTGTACTTATGGCTTTGGCAATAGGATTTTCACTTTGGAAATGCTATTACGGCTTTGGCGGTAATGACGAATCATTTTACCTTACAATTCCGCACAGATTAACTCTCGGCGATTCATTACTCGGTGACGAATGGCATCTTACTCAGCTTTCGGGGTTCCTGCTTTTGCCGTTTGTGTGGCTCTACACAACAATTACGCAGTCAACCGTCGGAATAATTCTTGCGGCAAGAATTTTCTATGTCATCTGTCACGCCGTTATTGTGTGCATTATCTATTCAAGACTTAAGAAATACGGCTATTTCACGGTATTCGGCTGTGTGCTTTATTTCCTCTTTACGCCTTTCGACATTATGGCATTGAGCTATAACACAATGGGGCTTGACCTCATTGCTCTCACGGGTGTGTTAATGGCAACAGCCGATTATTCAAAAAAATTGCCACTCATAATCAGCGGACTTGCATTTGCAGGTGCGGTTCTCTGCTGTCCGTATCTTGCGGCAGCTTATGTACTGTATCTTATCGCAGTCGGAGCTCACTGTTTAATAAAGAAAACCCCACTCAACAAAAATGTATTTAATTCAGACTTGTTTTCAATTAAAACTTTTTTGTGGTTCACTTTGGGTGCGGGAATCCTTGCGGTAATTTTCATTGTATTTGTGCTTTCAAGAGTAAGCATAAATGAAATTTTCACCAATCTCCCCTATCTTATGGCTGACCCCGATCATCCTCAGATGGGATTTATGATGAAGATGAATTACTACTTTAAAACCATTGTTGATTGTCACAGCCACTTTAAATATGTGCTTATGGCATACGGTGCTACGGCAATTGTTATGATACTTGACAGAAAGAGAAAACAGCACCGTTCAATTTATCTTATACTGACGAGTGCAATTGTTATTTTGGCACTTGTGATGTTTATGCCGACAATGACAAGCGTTTATTACAACGCAATTATGTTCCCGATGATTTTTATGAGCATCACAGCATATGTTCTCTCGGAAAACAAAAACAGAGAACTTTTCGCCTCACTCTTTATTCTCGGAATACTTTATTCAGTGGCACTTTGTTTCTCTTCAAACCAATATTTCTTTGTTACCGCAATGGCTTGTTCAGCGTCAAATATAGCCGGCTTTGTTTTTGTCGGCAATCTGATTAAAGAAATGAAAGCGAGTCCGGATAATCTTGATTATGCAGTCCCCTGCAAATATTTTGCATTCGGAATTACTGCATTTTTGATTGTTTTGCAGGCTTGTTTTCAAATCACAGTCAAAGCCGAGCATTGCTTTTGGGAAAGTTCTCCGAGTCAGCTGTCACAGACAATTCAGGACGGTCCTGCAAAAGGAATAAAAACTACTTCCGCAAATGCAGAAAACTACGGGCAGCTTTATAACGATATAAACGAATATCAAAGTCTTGAAAAGGGCAATATTTTGTTTTTGACACAAAAAACCTGGACATACCTTGCGGCAAAAGATTTTCCTTACGGAACACTCTCTGCGTATGTAACCGGAGAAAATCAAAACAGTCTTGACAGACTCCGTTCCTATTATTCTGTAAACAGCAAAAAAATTCCAAAGTATATTTATATACCTAAAGATTCCCAGTGGGAAAATATTCAGCAAATTGTTCTTGAAGCACAGCAAAACGGTTACACATTAAGTGAAAACACGGTTTCATATAAGCTGCAAAGATAGATATATTTTACTTTGCAATTTTATGTCAATGCTTGATGTAATTTGAAATAACAGAATATAAAACAAAACAAGCGACAGCTAATTAAACTGTCGCTTGTTTTATTGCAAAATTGATATGTTCTTGAGAAAATAAATGTAATATGCGGTTAAATATTATAACACTTCAATATCATTCATCTCAATACTGCCCCATGATTTTTGCCAGGTGTTTTGATATTTGTCCGGCTTTCTTCTTCTGAAGGTCAAACCGTCAGCAACTTCGAGTGTTTCAAAGGGGGCAGCATCGTTTTTTCTGCTGTAAAAGACATAGCGTGTATAGTATCCGCCACGGACAATTTTTGATACATCTATTTTTAATTTTGCCGTGTGGGTTTCGCCCTTTTTCCCCGAATAGAAATTTTCAATCACAAATGCGGTAACCGGATATCTTCGGTAATCACTCACTTCAACACGCAGACAAAGGTTTTCTATATCAGCCTTGTTTTCCCACATAAGTTCAAGCAGAATCTGCTCGTCATCATAGAAAATGTTATTCTCTTTGCCGTCATATCTTACAAATTTCAAACAAAGGTCGTTTCTGTCGGCATAATGCTTATGCTCATTCCCGACATATTCAAGAGCACGGAAATTTTCGTTTGCACTTCCGAGATAGATTTTTATGCCCTCTTCAACATCACCGTCAAAAACAATTTTGCCGTGGTCAAGAACTATGCATCTGTCGCAGAGGTCACGGACAGTGTTCATATTGTGCGAAACATAAAGAACCGTTCTGTCCTCTTCGGCTGCAAGGGCACGCATTTTAGTTATACATTTTTTCTGAAAACGCATATCGCCTACCGCAAGCACCTCGTCCATAATCATTATTTCAGCGTCAAGATGTGCCGCAACGGCGAAGGCGAGCTTTACAAACATACCCGAAGAATAGCGTTTTACAGGCGTGTCAATAAATTTTGCACACTCTGAAAAATCTATAATACTGTCTATTTTTGAAGTAACCTCTTCCTTTGTCATTCCGAGAATTGCACCGTTGAGGTAGATGTTCTCCCTTCCGGTAAGCTCTGCGTGAAAGCCTGTTCCGACTTCAAGCATACTTGCAATTCGTCCCCTAAAACGCACTCTGCCGTCTGTCGGGGAAGTGATTCTTGAAAGAATTTTCAAAAGAGTTGACTTACCTGCACCGTTAGCGCCTATAATACCGATTCGTTCACCGCGGTATACCTCAAGATTCACACCGTCAAGGGCAAGGAAGCTGTCACCTTTTTCGTGGTGCATTGCACCGATTCGCTGATTCGGGTCTTCCTTGCCTCTTCTTTTTGCATACCAGCTTTGCAAATCATGGCGGAGAGTTCCGGAACCTATTGCGCCGAGTCGGTATTCTTTTGAAAGATTTTCAATTTTAATTACACATTTTTCATTCATTTCTGTCATAATATCAGACCGTATCTATAAAATTTTTTTCTACTTTATTAAAGATAATCATACCGAACACAAGCACACCTGCCGTAACAAGAAAACTAAGCATCAGGTATTGCCATGGAAATGTTCCGCTGCCTAAAAATCCGTAACGAAAAGTTTCAACAAGCGGAGCAACCGGATTTAAAAGAGCGAGCGAACGGAATGATTCTGCCACCTGAGAAACAGGATAAACAACAGGGGTGATGTACATCCACAATGTTACTCCAAATGAAACAAGCACACCGAGGTCACGGTATTTTGTTGTGACTGACGAAACAATCAGTCCGCAACCCGTACCTAAAAGAGCCGATGAAAGCAATACAAGCGGCATAAGCAACGCACAAAAATTCGGGTGAACATTTGACCCGGCAAACATATATATAAGTACAAGAATAAAAAACATCACAAAATTAATCAAAAAGCCGATTGCGTTGTAAATTATGTTTGCACAGGGCATTACAAGCCTTGGAAAATACACCTTACCGAAAAGCCTTGCATTACCGATAAAGGTTGATGAACTGCCGTTAAGACAGCTTGAAAAAAACGACCACAAAATGTTGCCTGCCATAAAAAACAGGAACTGAGGCATTCCGTCAGTTGAGATATTGGCTATCATACCGAAAATCACGGTAAAAACAAATGTTGAAAGGAACGGCTTTATAATTATCCACAGCGGTCCAAGCACAGTCTGCTTATAGGAGTTTTTAAAATCACGCTTTACGAACAGTATTACAAGGTCACGGTACTTCCAAACCTCACCAAGATTAAACTCAAAAAATTTTCGTTTTGGCATAATTTCCGTTATCTCGTTATTTTTCAAGCTTTTTCACCCTTTTGTAGATATTTCACATACAAAAATTTTATCACATTTATATTTTTGTGTCAATTCAGGTTGATTTGCAGACATAATAATGCTAAAATAAAAGTGAATTTATTTATGAAAGGAATTTAAAAAATGGCAAAAATTAAAAAGATTTCGGCAATTATGGTTGCCGCAGTTATTCTCTGCACCTGCTTTTTAATCAGCGGTTGCGGCGGTGACTCAGAGAGCAGTTCTTCGGCAAAAGCTACTTCCGCAGTTTCAAACGAAGAAACAACATCCGCAGGCACAGACACAACCGACTACAAGTCAAGCTACACAGCTATTATTGATGTTAAAGACTACGGTAAAATTGAAGTTGAGCTTTATGAGGAGCTTGCTCCGATTACAGTCAAGAACTTTGTTGGCCTTGCAAAAGACGGCTTTTATGACGGTCTTACTTTCCACAGAATCATTACCGGCTTTATGATTCAGGGCGGTGACCCAAAGGGTGACGGTACAGGCGGCAGTGAAAAAACAATCAAGGGCGAATTTGCTCAGAACGGTGTTGAAAACAACCTTTCACATACAAGAGGCGTTATCTCAATGGCTCGTTCAAATGATCCCGACAGCGCAAGCTCACAGTTCTTTATTGTTCAGGCTGACAGCACATATCTTGACGGTCAGTACGCTGCATTCGGCAAGGTAACAAAGGGTATGGATATTGTTGATAAAATCTGCGAGGACACACCTGTTACAGATTCAAACGGTACTGTTGAAAAGAAAAATCAGCCTGTTATCAACTCAATTAAGATTGAGGAAAAATAATGAACGGTATAACTGTTCTTGTTGATGCGGATGCCTGCCCTGTTGTAAAATCGGTTGAAAGGATTGCACAAAATCACAATGTTCCCGTTGTGCTTTTGTGTGACACAAACCATGTTCTCAAATCGGATTACAGCAAGATAAAAATTATCGGTGCAGGCGCAGACGCAGTTGATTTGGCGCTTGTCAACCTTTGCAAAAGAGGCGACATTGCGGTAACTCAGGATTACGGAGTTGCGGCACTTGTGCTTGGAAAGGGTGCGTATTGTATTCATCAATCGGGAAAAATTTTCTCGGATGATAACATAGGCGGTCTGCTTATGGATAGACACCTTGCCAAAAAGGCGAGAATGTCAAACGGCAAGCATCACATTAAAGGGCCGAAAAAGCGTACAAAACAAGATGACGAAAACTTTGAAAAAAGCTTTGAATCTTTGCTTGTAAAAGCGTTAGATAATTCCAATCAGGAATAATAATTTTTCGGCATATACTTGAAATGCACAGAAATGTGTATTACGATAATCATAGGCAAAATGATGTAAATAGTCCATTGGGCAAAACGAAACCCTCGAAGTCGGTAGCTTCGAGGGTTTCTTCATAGGTTGGCTGTTGAAGTTACTATCTATCCAACCACTTGCAAATATATTAGGCAACTACACTTGCTCCAACAGATAGGAAAAAGGATATAAGCAACTCCAAGAAAGTCGCCTTCTTCCTGACGGAAAGAGTCAACAGCAAAATCGGTATATCACATCTGTTGAAATATGTCGATATATCTCAGCCAACCTTTACAAACAGAACACCCCGAAGAAGCTAATCTTCGGGGTGTTTTAGGTTTTACCGTAAGAATTTTTGCAATCGCATACTCGGGCAAAATATGATATAAACGATTCACACTATCTTCCCGACCACACCTATCTACTATTAACTTTTCACTCTTCGCTTCTAACGGTATCTGTTGGTTCGGTTGATTTGACTTTTTTCTGATAGGTGTCAATATTGAAAATACCAAGGTTTTGTTTCCATTTAAGGATTCGTTTAACAGACGCGTCAACCTGAGCTTCGGGAATTTTACCGCTTTGAACAGCCTCAAGAACTGCGGGATATTGGGTATCGACAGATGAACAACAGAGCAAATCGTTACCGCATTTTGCCGCCGTGACAGCCGCCGCTTCATCTCCCGTAAAATCCGTGATTGCGTCCATGATAAGGTCGTCGGTCATAATTACACCGTCAAATCTAAGGTCATTTCTGAGAATATCATGCACCTTTTTTGAAAGTGACGCAGGATATTCGCTGTCCATACAATTCACGATATTGTGTGAAACAAGAATGCAGTCGGCACCGGACTCAATTCCCTGATAAAACGGCTTAAAATCTGTATTTTCAAACTCCGAATAGTCACGGTCATCGTATGCAATTCCCGTGTGTGTGTCGCTGTTATTGCCGTAACCGGGAAAATGCTTCAGAACCGTGCCGAGCTTTTTTGATTTGCTTGTTTCAACAACGGTTCGCACATATCTGTTTTCCATATCAACATCCGAGCTGAAAGAACGGTCATACATAAAGCCGTATTCATCCGAGGTCATATCGCACACGGGAGCCAGATTCACATTGATTCCGAGTGAAAGGAGTAAATCCGCTTTTTCTTCTGCATCCTGCTTGACAGCATCCCAACCGCCGTCTGCATAAGTATCTTTTGGAGAAAGAAACGGAGTTTCACGGAGGTTTGGGTTACTGCTGACACGCACAACCGTTCCGCCCTCTTCGTCAACGCCGATTAAAAGCGGAATATCCGCCTCGTTCTGATAGCTTTGAATACAGTTAATAACTTCATCTTTGGTTTTTCCGTCAAAATCTCTGCCAAACAGGATATAACCGCCGATATTGTACTCGCTGACCTGTTGCACGGCGTCTTCATCGGGACAGCGTACAAAGAACATCTGCCCCACCTTTTCTTCAAGCTTCATATTTGAAATGAACCTGTCAAGCTTTTGATCATTGATTTCTTCTTCCGACATTGTAGTCGGCTGAACTGTAGTCTGCTCTGTTGCTTGGAATTGTTCCGGCTGACTGTCACCGTTTGCACAAGCCGACATTAAAAACAATATGCATAATGCAAGCAAAGCAGATAAAGTTAATTTTATGGTTTTCTTGAATTTTTTCATAAATGCCTTACGCCTTCTGGATTTTTGACTGCACTCCCTTTGTGACATAAACAAGACATCTTACCGTGACACCGTTTGCCGTGGTACATGATACTGTGGTTTTGCCCGTTTTGTTGGCTGTAATTTTTCCGCTGTTTTCATCAACGGACGCAACAGTCGGATCTGTTGAAGAATAGGTTGTTGAACAGGTCGCCTCACCGTCTGCAACAGAAAGATTCAGCAAACTTGAATTACCCTCTGAAAGTGAAATTTTATTTTTGCCAAAGCTAACCGCCATTGCAAGAAACTTTACATTCACATTCACATTTTTTGTTTTACCGTCAGATGTCGAAATCGTGATAACCGTATCGCCTATGCCTGTTGCGGAAATTTTGCCGTTTTCATCAACAGAAGCAACTGACGGATTACTGCTGTAGTAACTCATTTCAATATCTCCCCTCAACTCGGTAATTTTACTGTTGAGAGAATATGTTTCAAAAAGACCCATCGAAAGCTCAGTTATCGGAACAACAAGTTCAGATTTGTTCTGAGCAACCTCATTGAGCTTTTCGGCAACGGCAGGACCGTATATCTTCATATTAGTATACGCAAGAGGGTGGATTCCATCGCCTTTTTTAATTGTTGTATTATATTTAAAATACTGTGTTGTGATTTCCTCGTTGTCATCGGTAAGCTCTGTTTCTTCCGAAAGATCAACATAAGGGATTTCCCACTTGTCGAGGATATTTTTAATCAAAGTCCAGTATTGCGACTGTTTTGTCTTCTTTGAACAATCGTGACAAAGAACGAACAGTTTGATTGAACTTTTATAATTCATATTAAGAAAATAGCAAATACTTTCCAACGCACCTGCGGTTGTATATTCATCATACTTTCCCGACTTATTGCTTTTGTCAGTCATAGAACCGATTTTTACATTTTTGAATAGGTCATTAAAGCCGCCGTCAAGCAAAATAACATCGTAGTCACCTTTCATTTCTCGGACACGCTCAAGGATACTTCTGTGGTCTGTGCCGATAAAATCCTTTCTTATTGCAAGAGTTGTGCCGGGTACAGCCTTGTTGGTCATTGTCATATTATACTTTTCGGCAACATAATTACAGAATGAATAAGTTGAATTACCCATTGTGTCCGTACCCGAACCGTAGGCAACGCTGTCGCCGTCACAATACATTGTTCTGCCGGAAAGATAGTCGGGGACGGTATACAGTGCCTTTGCACAAGGAAAAAGGTCTTTGCAAAATTCATTTTCGACAGCCTGCAAAATCAAATTAACATCGTTTTCGGTTATTTTTCCGTCATCGTCAACATCAGCCTTTGTGAGCTGTTCTTCTGTAGGAATACTGCCAATAAGACTTTTTGCAAGCTTCGCGTCATGAGCATCAACCTCACCGCTGCCGTCAACATCGCCGTAGGTTACCTCACCTGCCGAAACAAAGTTAAGAGAACTGTCATTGCAATATTTTTCTGCAACGGTGCCTGAATAGCCTTTAAGCGTAAATGCCGAATCAACTTCATACTGCTGAGTACTGATTGTCTGCTTGCTGTAGGAGTCAAAAACACCTGTCTTAGTGGTACAGTCTACCGCAAAAGAATCGTCACAAATCTGTGTCACGGACATAGGAATGCTCACTGATTTAAGCCGTTTGCAATTCATAAAAGCGCCGTAACCAACTGTTTTTAAGCCAAAATTAAGATTGACTTTTTCCAAACTTGAGCAACCGTAAAACGCCCACCACTTAATGCTTCTGACCGTATTTGGAATTGTAACTTCCTTAATTTTGCAGGAAGAAAAAGCCGTTCTGCCTATTGAGGTGACAGGTACGGAATTTATGCTTTCAGGAATTGTCACAACGGTGTCTTTACCTGTATATCCGCAAATTTCAGCGGTATCATTGTCAAGCATTTTATATTTGAATTTTCTATATGTAAGTTCATCGGATGCGGCAAAAACAGTTGTACTAACGCCTGCAACCGAAGAAAAAACAATCATCGTTGAAAGTAAAAGAGAAAGAGTCTTTTTTATTTTTTTCATCAAATTGCTCCATAAATGTATATTTGTTTTATTTTACTACAAAATTCAACATTTTGTAAATAGGCAAACAACTTAGAATTACCAAAAAATAAAAAAAGAGGAATAACATTGAAAGCAATCAAAAAGACTGCCTTCAATAAACCTCTGCAATCATTGTAAAATATTAAAAACAAGTCAGCCTGCAAGCACAAGCGGAAGAACCTCTCCTCTGTCAATGTTAAGAACAATGGAAACCTCATCGCAAACCATTTTTTCAGCTTCTTTCAGAAAACGCTCATCACTCATATGAAGCCTTCTTCCTTTTTGAAGCTGAATCTTGCTGTGAAAATGCATTCTTCTGATCAATTCAACCAGCTTTTTGCAATCACCGCCTGCAATAATTTCCTTAAATCTTTCACATCTTTCAGACTTGTTATCAATCCAAATTTCATTGTCGGTTTTCTGCGATAAAATATTTTTAATTTCATCGGAGCTCAGCACATCACGCATTTTTGAAACAAGCTGTTCATTATGCGTAGGAACAAAAAGTGTTGAAGAGTCCGAACAAACAGGCTTCAAAACATAATATTCAATAGAAATTTTTCCGATTGTTTTTGTTGTTATTTCAGTAATTTCACAAACACCGTTCGCACCGTAAAGAACAACCTCGCCTACCTTGTACATATTCTCACCATCCGTATATTTATTTCTCGTATTTATTCGATAAACACTAATGCTTACATTATTATTTTAACACTTTTTCCAAAAATATGTTATAGGCAAAATTACCGAATTTGACAAATTTTTCACCGTAAGAAATTAGTTGAATTACAACTTTATACAATTATGCGGGAATGGAAACTTGCCTAATAAAGTGAAATGACCGACAAAAAATGCCGGTCATTTTCGGGGTATATTGGGTTATAGAAGGAATATATCAAATTTAACGAAATAAACATTGAATACAGAAAAAACAAGAAAAACTTTTCATAACTAATTTCAAAACTCCAAAACAAATTACCTAAAAACGAATCTGTTTCAATGCTTATTCCGTGAGCATCAACTGTGCTTATATTGTACTATAAATCCGCTCAATAATTCAATTGCATTTGCAACGAAATTAAATTTCAAGTGTAAAAGATATCTTAACTTTTTTATCTAATTGTTACAAAAATAACAATCTCTACCTTTACAAAACAAAATTTGCAATAGCTTCAGAGTACAATGATTTTATGTATACAAGCTGCAAGCCGTTTACCTGTGTTTTACGCAAGAATTTCATCGGCAAGCTGTTCAAGCTGAGAAATGTTTTCTTCTTTCACAGCCGAACGAATTGTTACAACTGTAGGACAAATTTCAACATTTTTCATTTCTTCAAGATACGCTCTCATTGTCTTTGCCGCCGAAGGAGCCCAAGAGCCGTTTTCAACCATGGCAACCTTTCTGTTCTTATAGCCCTTGATTTTGAGGTGATGCAGAAAATCGTTCATTATCGGGAACACACCGCCGTCATAGCTTGGTGCGATAACAACCATTCTGCTGAAACGGAATGCATCCTCAATATCCTCGGCAAGGTCTGTGCGTGAAAGGTCGGCAATCGAAACCTTTTTGTCTGTTTTTGACTTTACAATCTTACAAAGCTTTTCGGCAGCCTTGGCTGTGTTGCCGTGAACCGAACAATATGCAATGAACACACCGTCAGTTTCAGGCTCATACTTGCTCCATATATCGTAAAGACCGATGTACCAACCAAGGTTCTTGTCAAGTACAGGACCGTGAAGCGGACAGATTTTCCGAATATCAAGCTTTGCGGCTTTTTTGAGAAGATTCTGAACCTGAACACCGTACTTACCGCAGATATTGAAGTAATATCTTCTTGCCTCGCAAGCCCAATCGTCCTCCTGAGCGTCAAGTGTGCCGAATGTGCCGAATCCGTCAGCAGAGAAAAGAACCTTTTCTGCGTTTTCATATGAAACCATAACCTCAGGCCAATGAACCATAGGCGCCATTATGAATGTAAGCTTGTGTGAACCGAGTTCAAGCTCGTCCCCCTCTTTGACTGTAACGGTTTTATCGGCGAAATCAAAATCAGGGAAAAACTGTGGGAGCATCGAAAAAGTCTTTGCATTGCCGACAAGCTTCATTGACGGATATTTCTCGGAAACAACCTTGATATTTGAAGCGTGGTCTGGTTCAAGATGACTTATTACGAGGTAATCAGGAGTTCTGCCGTTAAGCTCTCTGTCAAGATTTTCAAGCCATTCGTCAGTTTTTCTCTTGTCAACCGTATCCATAATCGCAACCTTTTCATCAATAATAAGATATGAGTTGTAAGAAATTCCGTTGGGAACAAGATATTGACTTTCAAAAAGGTCTATTGTCTTGTCGTCAACACCAATGTATTTTATAGAATCGGAAATTTTAACCTGCATTGTATTCTCTCCTTTATAAACCTGTGTCCGTATTTGTCGGAAATTTTTGTTAAGTCAATTATACTATGTTATCAAGTTGAAATCAAGATGATTAGGATAATTTAAACAATATGCAAATTTCGTTCATGTGTCTGATTGTATATGAAATTATTTTGCTATTGATTTAAAAGAAAGCAGTAATTTTGAAGCTGTGAAGAAACGAAGTTTAAGACTTCATTCTTCACAGCTCTTTTCAATTTTTGTAAAGAAATAAGGCAATTGTTTAAAAAAGGGTACACTTTCCTTTCCCCAAAACAGCGTAATGTTGAAAACTCAAGCAGCTTTTTGCATTCTGATTTGTTTTGTGTAAAATTTGTGGAAATTAAAACCGATTGAAAGCAAATAAATCTCTAATTTGACCCATTCGCACTAACCTTTTGTATCAAATGTAGTCAAAAACTAATATCAGATTAGAAGTATTTATTATTTCTGAAATAAACACCGGCCCGATCGTTGTTGCTTGACGCTCAGGCTGATTTTTTTTACTTATTATGTTTTAATGCGTATCCTCAATGCAGTACACAAAGTTTGTTAGGTTCATATTATCGTCAAATGTGAAAGTTACATATCCGTCTTTCCGCTTATAGGTAACATCACCGTGGGTTATGTTATTGTACATTGGCTCGCCGAGTTCGGCATAGACATCGTCATAGGTGCTGTTGCCGTTTATTTCGCCAAAACTGATATTTGAATTAGCAAGGTTTCCTGACGAGTAATCAACCGTAATGCTGTAAATTTTATTTGTTTCGGCGGTGACCATAACATTCATACCGCTGTAGTAATGAATATACCACTTGTCCGACGCTAAAAACGGATCTGAAATTTCTTCGCCAAAGGCATTTTTTACATTGTCAAAATCAGCGTTCAAAAAATTATTGCTCTCAACATCAAGCATTGAACTTTCGGACTTTTTAAGATAAAACTTTCCGCCTATATCCCACATTGACCCGCTGTTTTGATTTGTGATCGTGTTTTCAATATAGATTTCACCGTCGGAAAACTTGATTTTACCCGTACCGCTGTTCTGCCAGCCGTCATCATCAAACGAAAAAGTTCCTATTCCGTCAATTACCTTTGTTGTAACATTGCTTATTCTCGCAATTCGGTTTTGCGGTGCAGACGAAGTCTTTGTAAAAGTAAATCTCACAACATCATCTTTGACGGAAATTATCTCAAGAATATTGCCGCCGTTTTGAGTTGCGGTTGAAATATCGCTGTCTTTATCGCACCATATTCCGACATATTTTGAATAATCCAAGGTTTTATTTTCAGCCGTTGTCGTGACCGCAGTTGTCGGAACAGTTGTTGCATGTGTGGTAATATTATCCGATTTGCCGCCAAAAATCGTGCTGTTCAAAATTATAATCACCGCAATTACAACGAGCAAAACTATTGCCGCTGCAACGGCAATAATAATCGGCTTTTTCTTTTTCACCTTAATTTCCCCGCCTGTTGTAACATCAATCAGCTTTGTCATACAATACGGACAAAAGGTCGATTCAATCGGAAGTTCCTTACCGCAATTCCTGCAAAACTTCGTATCCTTACCCATAATGCCTCACCTCTTTTATTACATTATAAATAACATTAGGCAAAAATACAAGAAAAAGATAATCTCCTATACCGTCAGGAAATTATCTTTTTCGCATAATTAATAACTCACTAAATCGTTATATACATCTGTCGCATAAAAATCTTGATCTAACAACCAGTCATACGAAGCGCTATCATAATACACTGTTTTGTTTTCAATATCTACTATATATGTAATATATTCCCCCTCACCAAAAACAGTATGCGTTCCCGTGTATTTCATAGTTATTGACCCATCTTCGTTTCTTTGAGCATCAAGAGTCACATCACTTAAATAATAATGAATAGCATCATACACATTCAGCCTATTATGATATTCATCAACATCAACACCATTTTCTTCTAAATAAGTGTCACTATGATCGTCTATACCGTAAGGCTCTTCTTTGAGCAACTCTTCTGCTTTCTCAATTTCCGAGTCGCTCACTTTATCAGGCTTAGCATCTGATGATTCCTCTGTAGTTGTAACATCTGTGGTAGGCTCAGTTGTTGTAGATTCAGTAACAACTTGAAAAATTGAAGATGTACCTTTATCTATGCCGTGTCTTTCGATAAAATCAGAATCAGTAACAAAAAAATTCAATGCAATTTGATTAGCATTACCATTACAAAGCATCGTATATCCATTATAGTATAAGCAAGGAATTAACTTATTATCTTCATCTAACATTTCAGAAATAAAATATTTGGCAACTTTTTCACAGGAATTATAACTTTTATAATCAGATAAGGCATACAACCATGATGCCAATCTTCCTCCTGTCTGTTTCTTCTTATAAACATCATCGGTTGTTATATCATTAAGCAAAGAGGAAACAAAAGTTAATGAATATGCAACAACATTATTTTCATCATCCAAGAACAAAATTGTTCCTGTTTTACCATTGAAATCAACTTGCATATATTGAGAAACTTTTTTGCCAAGCAACAAATAATCCTGTTGGTACTTAAAATCGTCAAATTCTACACCTATGCCCAAATCGCCCATAGAACCTACATCATCAAAGGCACTCATAAACTTATCTACTGTTTCTTCATTAAATTTATTATCGAAGTAATAGTATCCTTTGCCGTCGATACTGTTATCAACAGTTGTCGGTTCGGTCAAACTGCTTTTTGTTTTTGTATTCGTATTTGAAGAACTGCTGCTATGCGGCACAAGCAAAACCAACGCAAGTATTCCTGCAAACACAAGTACAAAAGCACCGAACAATATGCCTGCAATTTTCCATTGCTTTTTCAGCTTTTCTTTTTGCTCGTTTTTTGGTTCATTCAGGCTGACTGTTTCGGCTGTTTCGGAATCTTCAACAGACGAGCAGTCTTCACCGCAGTTTTCACAATATCTGTCATTTTCATTTAGCAGAAATCCGCATTTTGGACAACGCCTCATTTTTAACCCTCCAATGTCAAAAAATTATCTGAAAACTTTTCCGTTTTGCTTTGCACCGCAGCTTGGACAAAAGCTTGCATCATCACTTAATTCTGCTCCGCAGTTTTCGCAAAATCTCTGACTGCTTGTGTTGTCAATACCGATGTCTGCGTTTTCAGCCTTTGTATTTCCGCACGCACAGGTTTCGGTGTAATCGGAATTAATACTTCCGCATTTTTTACATTGCCATTCGTTTTCAGCAACATCAACAGGCTCGCCTTTTGACAACTGATACTCAAGCAATTTGGCAGTAGCTTTTGTATGCTGGGTAATACTTGCCAACGCACCTATAAGTAACGCAACAACATGATAAATGCAATACTCAATAAAAGCACGGATTGCGGCGTCAACAAGATTCATAAAGAATGTGCCGAAATTAAATTTATATTTCACTTCGCCGTAATATGATGTACCGTCAGGTTCAAAACCTGCAATAATTGAAGTAATAATTCCTATTATAATCAAAATTACAAAAAGAATCATACCAAGAGTTTCTACACCGGAACACCAACTTCAAAGTTCACTTATCACTTTGTCAGTTTTTACACTGTCTTCAACTGACACCGGACTTTTGTGTTTTGATGTTTCTTTAAACATATTTGCCATTACTCTTCCCCCTTAAATTAACACCAATTGTTATTCAAATCTGAAAGTGTTCTTGATTGAAAGTTCCATATTTTTCAATGAATCCTGATACTTTTGACTGGCTGTTTTATCAAGAACATTTCCGACACCGGCTCCCATTGGGTACTGGTATACAATTTTGGTACTATTTATTTTGCCTAAGTAATACTCTTTTGTTTCTTTGCGTCGACCTGAAAATGTTACCCACATCAATGTACCACTGCCGTATTTGTTTTTATTATACTTGTCAACAAATACCACGCAATCGTCGCCATACACAACTGTGCAACTATCAGGAACGACTACTGAAAAATCACAAACTCTTACCCTGTAAGAATTTATATAAAGATGTTTTCTCTCGCCATTGATAACAGTCACCTTACAGGTGGCTTTTTTGCCGTTTGCGGTTGTTGCGGTAATTGTAGTTGCACCTGCACCTTTGGCGGTAACTTTTCCACCTGACACGGTTGCAACATTTTTGTTGCTTGATGACCATGTTACTGTGCTTGTTGAACCCGCTGAAAGTGTGTACTTGAGCGTAACGCTTTCCTTTTTGCCGATATAGGCTGATGTCTTGTTCAGCTTAATTGACTTTGGCGGATTGTAGACATACTTTTTTGACCAACCCTTTGAGTTATATCCGCTGACGGTTTTGCCGTTCCTGTCAATACAGCGGATTGTATAGGTTTCGGTTCTGCCGGATTTTACGGCACTGTCGGTATAGGTCGTAGCGGTTGTATCTTTGATTCTCTTCCAACCCGAAGAAGTTTTGCGATAAAGTCGATAGCCGTAAGCACCTGTAACCTTGTTCCAACTGAGCTTAATTCCGCCCGATGTATTTTCGAGCTTACTGATTGACGGAGTTGACGCAGTGTATTTCTTAGACCAACCCTTTGAGTTAAAGCCACTGACGGTTTTGCCGTCTTTGTCAAGGCAACGGATTGTATAGGTTTCGGTTTTGTTTGGTACTACACTCGAATCGGTAAAGCTTGTTGAAGTTGTGTCCTTAAATCTCTTCCAACCGCCTGACGCAGGTTTGTAATAAAGTCGGTAGCCGTAAACACCTGCGATTTTATTCCAAGTCAGTTTTATGCCTCCCGAGGTGTTTTCAAGCTTTGAAATTGTCGGAGCAACGGGAGTGTATTTTTTAGACCAGCCTTTTGAATTGAAACCGCTGACGGTGTTGCCATTCTTGTCAATGCAACGGATTGTGTATGTTTCGGTTTTATTCGGTACTACTCCCGAATCGGTGAACGATGTGGCTGTTGTGTCTTTAAAGCGTTTCCAACCACCCGATACAGGCTTGTAATAAAGTCTGTAGCCGTAAACACCTGCGATTTTGTTCCAACTAAGCTTGATACCGCCTGTGGTGATATCGAGTTTTGAAATTGTCGGTGCAACAGGAACATATTTAATTGACCAACCGTTTGAGTTAAAACCGCTGATTGTGTTGCCGTCTTTGTCAAGGCAACGGATTGTATAAGTTTCGGTTTTGTTCGGTACGACACTCGAATCTGTATAACTTGTTGCTGTTGTATCCTTAAATCTTTTCCAGCCGCCCGAGGCAGGTCTGTAATAAAGTCTGTAGCCGTAAGCACCGTTGACCTTGTTCCATTGTAATTTTACACCGCCTGTTGTATTTTTAAGGCTTGTAATCTGCGGTGTTGAAAGGTTTACTTTATATTCTTCAAATTTAAAGCCGTTATTATTTGCATATCTTTGAGCGCAAGAATTTATATCGCCGACAATAATAAAATCAGGAATCTTGTAGTTGTTGTCATTTTTGCCGTAATAACCAAGGCTGTAATCACACAGATATGTATCGCTTGAGGGAATTCTGACTTTCTTTAAATTCAAGCAATTGTAGAATGCGTAATCGCTAATCTGTTTAAGACCGCTGTTCAGCTTTACAGATGACAGATTGGTGCAATCTATAAATGCCTTGCTCCAGATATATTGTAAGCCTGCAGGAAATTCAATGCTTTTCAAAGAACTGCATCCTGAAAAAGCATATGAGTCAATATGTATTAAGTTTTTTCCGAATCTGATATTTTTCAGGTTTGTACAATCAGCGAAACTGTATGCTCCGATTTCTGAAATATTATCAGGCAAATCGACACTTTCAAGACTGCTGCAACCAGAAAATACGCCGTCATTAACATAATTTAATTTTGAAGAGAGAGTTATGTTTTTTATCGCTTTACAACCTTCAAATACATCTTTTCCAACGGAAGAAACACTTTCGGGCAAATCAACTTTTTCAACAGACGAACAGTTTGCAAATGCACTTTCACCTATTGTATTGAGTGAATCATTAAATGTTACATTCTTTACAGAAGAACATTCCTCAAATGCGTTGTTTCCGATTTCTCTCAGATTTTTGTTAAAACTCAAATTTTCAATTGAAGAACAGCCTTTAAATGCCGAATCAGCGATTGTATTAAGATTCTCGGAAAAAGTCACACTTTTAATATTATAGCAATTTTCAAACGCAGATTTACCGACAGACATCATACTGTCGGGTAAAGTAATGCTCTTCAACCCTGTACAGTTTTTAAAGCATTCGTTCGGAAGAACCAGTAAACCGTTTTCAAAGGTCACATTTTCAAGGTATTTATATCCTGAAAAAGCTCTATCGGGCAACGATTCAACCGTTGAACCAATAACAATATTAGTCAATGAAGGTAAACTAAGATACATTACCAAAGATATATCTTTTGCTTTGAAATAAATGTTTTTAAGATTTACACAACCCTCAAATGGTTTATCACTAGAATTACCAGTATAACTGTAGCGATCGTAAAATCTTTCAATTTGTTCAGGTATAGTCAAAGATTCAAGATTTTTACAATTGTAGAACATTCCATTGGTAATTACAGTTATACCTTTTCCCAAATCAACATCGGTAAGTGAAATACATCCTGAGAAAAGAGAATCTTCAACATATGTAACTGTGTCGGGAATAATAATTCCTTTCAGTTTTTTATTGTTTTTAAATGCTTGTGTGTTTATTCCTGTTATAGTATAACCGTTTATTTTTGACGGAATTTTGACATATTCGCTATTGCCAGTATATCCATAAATATTTGCGAGGGTACTGCCGTAATTATAAGAATATTTAAAATCATTCGGATCTGAATCGTATGTTGCGGCACTTGCCGTAACGGGTACGCAGAGAGTTGCTGAAATTACTATCAGTACAGAGAGAATAACAGACAGACTGTTTTTTAACTTAATTTTACATTTTAGCATAGTTTTTCCTCCTAAAAATTTATTTATTACAGACGGCTGAACTGCGGTCTGTCAAAGTTCATAAAAAATTTATCTGTTGTAAAATAAGTTTATCACAAATAATGCTACAAGTCAATAATAAATGCTTGCAGTAAATTTATTTTTTTGTTCAAAAAGTTTAAAATAAACTATATATAGGATTCTGAGGTTTTACTTATGAACAAAAACATTGATTATACGGCACTCGGCAAAAGGATAAAAAATAAGAGGATTGAAAAGGGTTTTACGCAGGAACAGCTCGGCGAATTGTGCGAACTTTCTGCGGCACATATCGGTCACATTGAGCGTGGGACAAGAATACTTTCCGTTGATGTTCTTTTCCGCATTTCTCAGGCACTTGACACAAGCATTGACTGGCTTGTATTTGATTCAGTCGAAAACAAACATATGTTTAACGAAATTAACAGCGTGCTTAAAAACACCGACAAAACCAAAGTAACCACATTTCTAAACACGGTAAGAGTTCTTGCCGATAACATTGACAAGTTGTAAACCGTTTGTTAAAAATCTACAAAATAATTACCGCCATTGATTAAACTCTAATTAAAGTATAATCAATGACGGTATTTTTGTCCTGTGCTGTCAGCACAGTTTTATTCTGTTTTAAAGATTTCTTTTCAGTTCTTTCACATTTTGATAGCGGTTGTCAGGAATTGTCTGGGTGCATTTTACAATCATCCTTTTCAGCCTACCGTTATAAAGGCGAATTTCAGGCGGCTGACCCGTGAGCATAACATTCATCAAAACACCTATTGCGTAAATATCCGTTCGTTCATCGGTTTGATTTATTCCGTACTGTTCGGGTGCGGCATATCCCATTGTACCAATAGCCTGTGTGTCTTTCGACTGATAGGGCTTGTACAGCCTTGCCGCATCAAAATCAATCAGCTTAACATTACCGTTGCTGTCAATCATCACATTTTCAGGCTTAATATCCTTGTGTATAATTTGGTGCGAATGCAACAAATCAAGTGCGTCACAAAGAGATGCAACCACTTTTCTTACACCTGACGGAGAATACAATCCAGTTTGCAGATAATCTGCCACGGTCTGACCGTCAACATATTCTTCAAGAACGGTGACTCCCGTTTCGGTTTTGACAACATCGTAAACATTTGCAATATTTGGGTGTGAAAGCGTTCTAAGTGCAAAGTAAACCTCTCCCGAACTTTTTAATGTGCGTTTTACAATCAGTTTGCCGAGTTCCTTATGCCTGAAAACACAAATTTCCGTTTTATCTGTCCGTTTAAGCAGTCGCACAAACTGATATTGTTCCTTAATCACCGTATCAATCCAATTATTTTCCATAACATTTCCTCACAATATTGACAAGCACATAACAAAAATATTAGTATAATTATACTTGCCGTGCTTGGAATATAAATTGATATAATAAGCACTTTGCAAAATTATAAGTCTAATCGTACTTGCTGTGCTTATTCTATCATAAATCATGAAATGAGTTATGATAGAATCACCCATCGAGAATTTTGCAGGGCAAAATTTGAGGGGAATATAAATTGATATAATAAGCACTTTGCAAAATTATAAGTCTAATCGTACTTGCCGTGCTTATTATATCATGTTAAAATAGTTTTGGAAACTTACAAAACTTTAATTTAAGGGGTTTTTGATTATGATAGGCAAAACCACAACTCAACTTTTAAAAGAACTTGAAAATTTCAACACATTTGAAGAATACGAAAACGCAAACAGGGATTCAATGATAAGCAAAAATCTCTCGGAATACCTTACCGACCTTTTGAACGAAAGGAATCTTACAAAAGCGGAGGTCATTCGTAAAGCCGAACTCAGCGACGGCTATGCTTATCAGATTTTTTCAGGCTTGAAAACTGCCCCGAAAAGGGATAAACTAATTTGCCTTTCAATAGGAATGGGTCTGTCGGTAAATGAAACCAACAGCGTTCTTAAAATTGCAGGGCTCTCTCCTCTCTATCCAAAAATCAAGCGTGACAGCATTATAATCATCAATATGAATAATAACAAAAGCGTTGTAGAAATCAACGAGGCTCTCTATAACGAGGGCGAAGATACTTTGAATTAACAATGGAGGTACATTCAAAATTGTCTATATAGGATGCGAAAACAAAATATGGCGGGATATTCAGATTTCTTCAAATTCGACAATGGCTGTGTTGGGCTATGCTGTGCTTTCGTCATTCAGCACCTGTGCATATCACCTTTTCATGATGACATACAAAGGCACAGATTACGAGTTGGACGACGAAGAATTTCAGACAAAACCAAAGCTTATGTCAGAAACGAAACTCGGCAAATTAAAACTTGAAATTGGCGATAAAATTCATATGATTTATGATTTTGGCGAGGAACAGAAGTTTGAAATAACTCTGCTGTCTGATGAAGAAATGCCAAAAGGCAGCGGACGATCCTATCCAAAGGTTTCCGACGGAGCAGGCAGAGGAATCATTGATGATATGTCGGCAGATGAGTTGCTCAAACTTATCAAGAAAATTGACAAAACCGGCAAGAGCGATTTCACCTACGCTCATAGAGGAGAAGATCTCCCATGGGATTACCACGACTATCAAATCGACATTGACAATGCCCTACTCAAAGGCGAAATAGCAAGAATCAAATACGCCTACGAAAATCCCGAAGATTATTAAAAGGCAATACACACAGCTCTTTTCAATTTTTTGTAAAGAAATAAGGCAATTGTTTAAAAAAGGGTACACTTTCCTTTGTCCATAAAGCCAAATAAGATTGTTTTTAGCATGTGGTATTGTTCACAAATTTATTATACCGCAAAAGGCACATAACCGTTATCGCTTTAGGTTATGTGCCTTCTTATTTATTTAACATTTATCTTGTGATATTGTCATTATACAACACCACTGTCATTATTTGTATGCACAATTTTAAGAAATTTTATAAGTACAGTTAACATTTACAAAAATAACGGCTGTGCAAAAATAAGCACAGCCGTCTTTGTTTATCTCATATGATATTTAAAATTCAGTAATCACCTTAACAACGAATTTCTGAATAAGTGTCGCATCAACAACGGTAATTGCACCGTCTTTGTTTACATCTGCTACATTTAATGTTTCGTCATCAAGTGTTGTCTGACCAACAATATATTTTTGAAGAATGGTAGAGTCAACAATAGTAATTTCACCATCTCCATTAACATCACCAAGTAAAGTTTCTTTGTTTGGTTCAAAATTAAAAGTAACATTGAATGCTTCATCAGATGAATCAAATGCACCAATTTGAAGTACATATGTTTCTCCTGCATTTACATTATAGCTGATACGGAAATTTCTATCTTCCCCATTATCATCATTGTATGCAAGTTCCGTCATATTAGAATCAAGTAATCGTCCTAAAGTATCACTTGAACCAGTCGAATAAAATGTGAGAGAACCACTCTGACTCGGTGTGAATTTAAAACATTTGCTTACATTAGTATCTTCAATTATCACATTTTGGGTCTCATTACCGCTAATACTCGGTAAATTTTCAAGACTAATTGCACCACAGATTTTACATACACCATCAATATATTCATGGTTACCAGTTGGTTCAATATAATCATCCGTATAACTGTAACCGCAATTTTTGCAAATATAATCGGTATAACCCCTCTCACCGCAGGTCGGTGGATATACAGTCATTTCCATATCATGTTTGCCCGTTGCAGGAATTATATCACCCTTTTTCAAAACAGCCTCACAATTATTGCAAATCAGGTCACCTGTGTAACCTTCTTCTCCGCATGTGGGAGACTTTTCATTTTCAAGTCTTGTTGATGAATGTAAACATTCGTCATAATACGGAACAATATTAGAAAGAGAAAATCCGAACAATGTATAACCTTCATCCGAAACCAGTCGAATTTTAACAGTGTCGCCAAGTACTGTAATTTTTTTGTCTGCAAGCTCTGTTCCGCTGTATTTACCTATTTCTTCGCCATTTTTATCGTAAAGATATATGTAATCACGATTTGCCATTGTTTCTGTAGTATTTGAAAATGTAATAACAATTCTGTCAGCATCTTTTTTATAAATTGTCCAAGATTCATCAGCATCATCATTATATGGATGTGCTGATTCAACAAAATCCTCCTCAGACTTGCCACATCTTTCACAAATACCGCTTACAACATTATGACCCAAAGGATCTGTATAATTTATTTTAACTCCGTCACTGCATTCAGAACAAGAATATAAATCATAACCTTTATTAACACAAGTCGGTGCTTTTTTTTCAACGAATTTAACATCATAATGTATTACAGATTCGACCAAATAATAATTACTATCACTAAAATCAATCGAATTCCACTGACTTTTACTACCTTTAAATAAAACATTTGATATAAGTAAACATTCATCAAATGCAGAATAACCTATTTTTGTAACACTGTCAGGAATTATCACCGTTTTAAGTTTATTACAATACGAAAACGCATAATCGTTTACAGATGTTAAGCTGTCAGGAATTACTATACTCTCAAATGAACAACATGAAAAAGCATAGTCACCAATGTAGGTCACACTATCAGGAATAGTAATATTTTTTAATGATGTATAAGCGAATGCGTAGTTTCCTATGCTTTTGAGTTCATGTCCAAATTCTACTTTTTCAAGGTTATCACAAAAAGAGAAAGCATCATCACATATTTTTGTAATACAGTTTGGTAAAGTCACACTTGTAATGGAAGTACAACCGGAAAAAGTATAATTATTTATACTCGTAATACTGTCGGGAACAGTAAGATCCGTTAAAAGATTTCCATTTATATACAAATCTGCAAAATTACACATTGGCTGTGAACCGCTATCCTTAAAATCAATTTTGCACCAGTTTTCAAGACTGTTTATATAAACTTTTGAAAGATCTTCACGACAATCAAAAGCACCTTCACCAATGCTTCCAATACTGTCAGGAATAGTGATACTCTCAAATTGATTACTTTCAGCAAAAGCCTTTTCGCCGATACTGGTAACAACAGCATTATCAATCGAGTCAGGAATTACTAAATCATTGTCAATACCTTTATATCCGGTAATAACAGCCTCAGTGCGGTTATTTTCTTCATTGAAATGAGTATAATAAGTAAAACCATTATACTCTTTTTCTTCACTGTCAGATTGTGTGTCATCAGCCGACTGTACTGCAGCACTTGTTGTGGTTTCGTTTGTATCAGCTGTTCCGGCTGCATTAACAGCAAGAGGCATATCTGTAAACATACCTGATACCATCAACACAGACAACATTGCTGATATAACCTTGTTTGATTTTCTCATAGATATTCCTCCTAAAATAAATTTTTGCAATTATCCGTACTGTGTTAAGTTAAACATTTGTTTACACCTTACTATATAAAAATTAAAAGCCTAATACATAAAACATATATAGATAAATTACAATTCAATACTACTATATTTTACAGCATTATGCAACACTTGATTAAAGTTTTTTATTTAATTTTGCAGAGAAATAACAAAAAATATATCTGATACATCAAAAATTAACTCACTTGCTAATACTGAAGATTTTTATATAGTTAATTACCTGTCAAACAGCTTAAATCCCATAATAACTACACCAAGCACTACAAGGACGATACCTGTGGCACGGTTCAGGGTTTTGGAATTGGCTTTATTGGCAAAGACGGCGGCAATTCTCGCCCATATAAGGGTGAACACTATGCAGAGAATGAACACGAACCAATCGGGTGTGCCACCAATCATAAAGTGCGAAGCTGCGCCTGTCAGGGCGGTGAATGTCATAATGAATACGCTTGTGCCGACAGCGGTTTTTAACTCATAATTCAGCACGGTCGTCAAAATCAAAAGCATCATCATTCCTCCGCCCGCACCTATAAATCCGCAGATAAAGCCGATTAACATTCCGCAGATTACAGACTGGATTGCCCTCTTTTTTGCCGATACACCGAGCATAGCTTCTTTAGTTGTCATAACGGGACGGATGATAAATTTTATGCCGAGCAAAAATGTCATAAACACGGAAAATCCGCCCATTGTAGCTGATGGAACAATGCTTGCAACATAACTGCCGACAATCGTAAACGCAAGCACACTCGCCATCATAATCAAACCGTTTCTGACATCGAGATTTTTATTTTTATGGTATGTATAAGCCGAAACTGCACTCGCCAGAACATCGGACGAAAGTGCGATTCCGACTGCCATATACGGATCCATATTAAGAAAAGTTATGAGCATCGGACTTATTACAGCCGCCGCACTCATTCCTGCAAAACCTGTTCCGAGACCTGCGCCCATTCCTGCAGAAAATGTAACTAAAATTGTAATAAATATATCCATTTAATTTCCCCTATAGAATAATATAACTAAATTAAGATTATTTTAATTTTGCCGTTTCATAAACAAAAGCCGTGAAATCAGCATTATTACCGCAGTTCCGACAAGTATCTGCAACGGGTACAAAAGTACGCTTTCACTCGGAATAATCATACTCAAAATTGTCAATGCTCCGGCAGGCGGAATATACATTTTTGTGCAGTAAACAACTACAAGCATTATCGCCGTGGCTGTCAGTGCGGCAACTGTCAACGGCAATCCAAGCGTCATATTCAGCACATATCTTGAAACCGCCCCGACAAATGCACAGGCTGTTATCAGCAAAACCGTCTTTACCGGCTTGTTGCGAGCCTTATTTTTCGCACGGGAAAATTCCGTAAACGCCACAAGCAGCGGCGGTGCAATTGCAAATTTAAAGCCCGACCAAATTGCGAAGAATCCCACAACGGCAACACAGATTATTCTTACGGCTGTGTCAATCACATCGCTCTTTGTGTGCAAGTTTTCCGGCTGAAAATCCTCTTTATCTCTTATTTTAACTTTCAAAAGAAATCTGCGGAATAATACAACCGCAACCGTCAGCAAAAATGCGGCAATCGGGTATATAAAGCTCTCAGTCTGCATCATAACGGGCAACACAATTGCCGAAATCATCGGTGCAAATGTTGTTCCCGAAAGCATAAAGAGAATTTGTGCAAATACAAATGCAATCAATATTTCAAGATAAAGCCCGACTTTTATGTATCGGACTGTCAGCACACCCGCAACAGCGCAAATCGCAATTAACGCAATCATTCGGCTGTCATTGACTTTCCAACCTTGCTTTTGTGTAACCATATAGCCAATTGCAAGTGCCGTTATTTCAGGAAAGATTATCTCCCCCTCATCCAATATTTCCGCAACAAAAGTCATTATACCGACAAGTATAAGCGTTAATACGTACGGTAATGCGTTTTTAAATGCTTTTGTCGAATTCAGTTTACTCATTTTTTATATTTCTGCCCACTTTTCATTTCAAACTAACAGCACTATTATATCATAAATCTGTCAACATTAACAGAAAATTTATTCACAGGATTTTCGCTTTCTGAGTTGTAAATAGATGTGACCCAAACAGTTATTCTGATTGATTCAAAACCGATAGCAAAACCGTTTTCTTTTGTTGAAGCATACTTACCGTTTTTATTCTTTATACAGCCGTCAAAGCTGTTTGTCATCAAAATAAAAAATACGGCACAGAGGATTTCCTGCCTACTGTGCCGTATTTGATGCGGTTTTATTACGGATTGTTAATTATTACTTATCTTTAATTTTTGCGGAATACTTTTTGAGCTTATCAAATGCCGTTACTCCTTTCATAACGCCGCCGCTGATGAACAGCAATGCAATCCACAAAATAAGGTTGCTGTTGTCGCCTGTCTGAGGGGACTTTGAACTGTCAGGCAGCTTAGCCGTTACGGTATCAGTCTTTTTGATTTCTTTGGTCGCTGCTTCGTCGCTGTAATACTTGTTGCAGGCCTCGCAATACCAATATTCAACATTGCCCTCGGCATCCTTAGTCGCAGTCTTTGCTTCTATGTGTCTGAGGTCGGCATGACTTGCTCCGTCAATCTCGCCGTACGGCTCATTGCATATCTCGCATACAGCTTTTTCTGTGCAGGTAGCTTTTCCGCCGGAGTGGTTGGTAATCCCCTTGCCACAGTAGTCACAGATATGATTTTTATCCGTGTCTTCGTGTTCAGAGATTGTCTTTTCGCAGTAGTCGCAGATATGGTTTTTATCCTTATCTTCATGCTCAGAGATTATCTTTTCGCAGTAGTCACAGATATGGTTTTTGTCCTTATCTTCATGCTCAGAGATTATCTTCTCGCAGTAGTCACAGATATGATTTTTATCTGCGTCTTCGTGTTCAGAGATTGTCTTTTCGCAGTAGTCGCAGATATGGTTTTTGTCCTTATCTTCATGCTCAGAGATTATCTTTTCGCAATAATCGCAGATATGGTCTTTATCCGTATCATTATGCAGACATACATATCCGCATTCTCGGCACACACCGTCTTTCCACTCATGTGCTTCACTTGCCACAATCACAGCGCCACAGCAGTTCCATTTTTGTTCGTGATTAAAAGGGGTTCTTGTCGTCCACTCCTGTACACCGCCCTCGTGGTTTGTTCCGTCAAATTCTCCGTAGGCTTTACCGCAGACATCACATACCGCCTTTTCGGTACAGGTGGCATTGCCGCCTGAGCAATTTTCGGTTTCAAACGCATCGCATCCGTCCACGGTACATTTTCGGGTATGCTTACCGTCATCGTCAGATACCCATTCGCCAAAGGTATGACCGTTGTTGACTGTTACGGTCATCTCTGCATTATTGCCCGCTTTGTCGGTAACAACTATCTTCTGCTCACCGTTTGTCGGGGGGAGAACAAAACCTCCGTCTGCATCAAGCGTAACCGCCGTGCCGTTTACGGTAACGGTATCAACATACTTCTCATCAACAGTAACGGTTTGTGCCTCACAATAGGTCTTGCCGTTCTCAATACCGCTGATTACAGGCTGAATATTATCAAGCGTTAGTCGGTCGGAACGAAGGTATGTTATGTTAATATTTTCATCAACAAGCATTACATAAATAATATATTCTCCGTTGGGGTCTATGCGGAACGGTTCTTCATATGCACGGAATACAAGAGAGTTCAGTTCAGCCTCGGAGAGTTCCCGATCTGTTACCAAATAGGATACAAACACAACTCCGCTGTTATCAATGGCATTTATAGTTACCTCCTGTGTATCCTTAAAGAATATGCCAAAGGTAAGCTCGTTTAAGAATTCATTCCATTTATTTGTGCCTATGATAATTTCGCCCGTCGGCTTTTCGGTATCTTTCCACCGTGCCGTGATTGTAATGTTTTCGGCAGGCATGGTTTCGGGGATTTCCTTATCCCATCCCTTAAAGGTATAACCTTTTCTTGTCGGGTTGTCAGGGGCGGTAATTTCCGTACCGTAGTCCTGTGTAATTGGTGCAATCTCACTTCCGCCGTTGGTATCAAAGGTTATTGTGTACTGATTGATTTCCCATTGTGCTTTAACCGTTATATTCTCCGCCGGCATGGTTTCGGGGATTTCCTTATCCCATCCCTTAAAGGTATAACCTTTTCTTGTAGGATTGTCAGGGGCGGTAATTTCCGTACCGTAGTCCTGTGTAATTGGTGCAATCTCACTTCCGCCGTTGGTATCAAAGGTTATTGTGTACTGATTGATTTCCCATTGTGCTTTAACCGTTATATTCTCCGCCGGCATGGTTTCGGGGATTTCCTTATCCCATCCCTTAAAGGTATAACCTTTTCTTGT